>BNJS01001876.1_pt1 | contig 140812 bp, 235 predicted proteins | sample 8540461 | NCBI WGS metagenome assembly BNJS01 (sample SAMD00202454, study PRJDB9452) | human saliva metagenome | isolation source: human saliva | place: Japan
TCGGCAGCGCAGCACCATTTCATCTGAGTTAGAATGAGATGGACCTTGGATAGCTTACCCCCAACTGCATCCAAGTAATGCACTACGGTAACCGCACCGGACGATGACGGAAATGCCATAGCTGTAATACCAGATTCAGTACATGTAATGATGGCACCAGCTCCCAGCAACGACCTACTTCATCGTGGCGGAACAGATAGCATCTGTCGTTTTCGCTTCTTCTAACGGTACTGTGCGATTACCATTCACATATAAATCGATGCTGGCAATACGAGCCATCGTACTACCGCTTCCAATGGATAGTCACCACCTGCAGTTTCCTCCGAGAGCATGACTGCATCTGTAACCATCTAAACAGCATTGGCCACGTCATCAGCTTCCCTGCTCTCGTCGGTCTAGGATTGCTTACCATAGACTCCCAACATTTGGGTCGCTGTAATAACCAGTTTAGAGGCAGTATTACATTTTTGAATCATCATTTTTGCAACACTGCACTTCTTCGGCAGGAATTTCGCATCCAAATCACCACGGGCTACTCATCATCCATCGGATACTTCAAATTTCACCTAAATTGTTAACCTTCTTCATTTCAATTTGGTGATGACAAGAATATCTGCCTTTGGATTCCAAAATGCGACGAATGGCTACTACATCGCCAGCCTGTTGTATGAAAGAGGCCACATATCCACGCCCATTTCACAACCAAATAGCAAATCTTTTCGTCTGTTCCGATACTGTGGCAAGGATAAGGATACACCCGGTACAGCCACCGTTTGCGATTACTCATCATACCTGTATTCATGTTAACTTCAGGCGAATCTCTGCGCCATCAACAGAGTCAATGCGCAATGACAAGACCATCGGACAATAGAATTTATGTAGCATCTTACATCTTCTGGTAACCCAGCGTGATCTACAGAACAAATCTCTTTGTTCCTTCCACATCTCTTGTCGTCACGTGAAAGCTTGTCCTTCTAACATACTTTGCCCTCTTGAATAAGCCAAGGCGAATTTCAGGTCCTTTTGTATTCAGTATTAATGCCACTGGAATCCCTGTTCTAGTAGAGGCCATGAACGAGCCTATACGCTTCGCTTGTTCCTCATGAGTACCAAGGAAAAGTTGAACTGAGCTACATTCATGCCTGGGTTTCGCAACAGAGATTTCTACCATTTCCAAGGTATCTGTACTAGGTCCCATGGTACAAACAATTTTAGTTTTTTATCCATCTTTGTCTCTATAGTAACTCCAACGCATTCGCCCCTAATAAGGCTTTTGCACACGTCCAATGGACTCTTTCGATGGAGTAAAATAAAACTACGATCCACCGCTAACGTCCCTTTTGTGTTTCTAAGAATAGAGAACAAGTCTCCCGGTAATTTTGTAGCCTTTGCAACTGTTGACTACTTGTGTATCGCGTGCTCGATTCATATGAACAATGAATTTGTCGAACTTTCATATTCAACCTTGTAATGGTTAAAATTGAGGCTAAGTGAGCCGCATTAAACTTTCATCCGCATCAATACGTCCTCGATAGCTACTACAGCATCTCGTTGCACAATATGCTTATACGCCTGTGGGAATACCAACTTGTACGGTACCCGTAAAATCTTCACGTTAAGGTACATTTTTTTCGTCGGTTTTCGTAATTCGACTCACTTTATCTGTAATTAATCCATCGACAGTCACCACTTTCCGATCAAAAGCGATTCTGATTTTCACCCGCGGCCCGCCTGAAACAAATTCAAATTCCTGACGATACGCACCACGGTGACCTGTAATATAGAACTAGTGTATTTCTTTTTTCATCTTTTAATTTTAAATCTTTGGCAAGTCTGGTAAATCTGTACATGGATAGTTTCCATTTTCTACCTCTGCAAAGAGGCTCACCGTCTAAAGCACTATTTTTTTTGTCCTTTAACCAATACCAGGCTGTTTCACAAATTTGTAACAATTGATTTCGGTTTTCTTTGAAAGAACTACGTCTCTAACATCGAATTAAACTTTCCAATGCTTATTGACCACACGATATGTGATGGTCCAAGAATTTGCACATTTTATCGAGGCGAACTCATCACGCTTTACAAGGTCATGAGCGATGTGCTGCTTGAACCGCAGCAGGTAAAATGGAGATGAAGGAATATTATAGCGATTGATTTACCAGCACGATGTACGAATCAGTAAATATATTAACAAAGCAAATGCCTATGGTGATTTGCTGCGCGATTACAGGTATGTTTTACGTTTTGCTATCCATTAATTGACCGAGTCAAATACTTACGCAATAATGGAACACGCAATCTAAGGATATAAAGGGAATGAAAGTATACCGTGTTACGTTAGTAAGGAGGGCCCATGAGACCATCTGCATCTGCATAGTCATAGTGGAATATAGCCTCATTGATGGCATTAGTCGGCTGCTACAAATGGTGAGTCGCGAAAGAGCTCAATACATGCCTGCTCTCAGCGTTAACGGACCATGGTAATATGTACGAGCCATATTTTTATAAAGAGAGCCATGGCACAAGGCATCAAACCCATCTTAGGATGCGAGAGTATGTGACCGAAGGCAGTCGTTTTGACTGTCCTGAAGGTAAGACTCATGAACGATTAAAGCATTTAATTCTCTTAGCAGAAACTATGGAAGGGATACGAGACATTGTAAAAATCGTATCTAAATCCTCTACAGAAGGGTTCTACTGCAAGCCTCGTGCGGATCGAGAGCTGCTGTCTACCTACAACAAAGGGATTATTGCTTTGAGTGCCTTGTATTGCTGGTGAAATTCCGCAACTGATTTTACAGACAACATTGAGGGCGCTCATCGTGCCTTGGAATGGTACCTAGAGACCTATGGAAAGAGATAACTTTTTCTTAGAGATTCAGAACCATGGAGATCCTAAGGAATTGCGTGGTCCAAGATGTATTTAGTAGAGATGGCAGAGCAATATGGTGTAGGTCTTAGTGTGCTCAATGACTTTCTACTATGTCTATGCAGACGATGCGAAGCTGCACGATATTAAGGTATGTACTGCATGGGGCAAGAGCGGAATGATGTAGACCGCATGAAGTTTTTCAGTAATGAATTTTACATGAAAAAGCGGCGATGAAATGGAAGAGCTTTTGGTCATATTCCAGAAGCTTTTGGATAATACCTTGAAAATTGCGTGAACGTTGTCATGTGGAGTTCAATTTTGATGCCCACCATTATGCCAAAATTTGATGTACTCAGAGGAAACGGCACATTCTTACTCTGTGTAAAGGTCTGTGAGAATCCTATATTCCTCAATTCTACCCAGAGGTAACACCGGTATTACAAGAGCGACTAGATTATGAGTTAGGTGTTATCTAGTCGCATGGGCTGAAGATTATTTCCTCATCGTTTGGGACTATGTTAAATATGCTCGTGAACATGGGGTACTAGTGGGACCAGGGCGTGGTAGTGCGGCAGGTCTGTAGTAGGGCTCATCTATTAGGAATTACGGTCTGGATCCTATCAAATACGATTTGCTCTTTTGAACGGTTCTTGAATCCAGAGCGGGTAAGCATGCCCGATATCGATATCGACTTTTGCTATGAAACTCGCAACAAAGTCATCTGAATACGTGACAGAAAAAAATATGGACAAGAGCGAGTAGCACAATCATTACTTTCGGTACCGAAGCGGCTCATGCTGTTATTCGTGACGTAGGTCGCGTGCTAGATATGCCTGCCAGAGGTGAATCGATTAGCTAAGATGATTCCTAATGAATTGGGCATTACGTTAAAAAGCCTTAGAAGTAAAAAGAACTCAAAGATTTGTATGATACAGACGAATCTGTAAAAGAATTATTTGACTTTGTTTGCGTTTAGAAGGAATTGCGAGAAACTCTTCTACCCATGCAGCGGGGGTTGTACTTCAGCAGCACATTAGATGAGTATGTGCCGGTACAAAAACTCCAATGAAGATGGTTTTGTCAGCGCAATATGATAAAGATAATATTGAAGAACTAGGCCTATTGAAGATGGACTTTTTGGGACTTCGCACGTTGACTGTAATGGGCGAGGTCACTGCGCTTGATTAAAGAAAACCACGGTATCGACTAGACTTGATGCTATCCCATTAGATGACAAGGCATCTTGTGAAATCCTATGTAAAGGGGGAAACAGCAGGGGTCTTTCCAGTTAGAATCGAAGGGATTACAAAAACTAGTGATGGACTTAAAAAGCCAGAACATTTTGAAGATTTAATTCCTTTAGTGGCCCTCTATCGTCCGGGACCGTTGGGATCGGGCATGGTAGAAGATTTTATCAAGCGCCGTCATAAAGAAAAAGAAGTGACCTATTTACATCCTATATTAGAGCCTATTTTAGAGGACACATTTGGGGTTATCCTATACCAAGAACAAGTTATGCAGATTGCCTCTGCTATGGGGGGTTCTCCTCAGGGCAGGCGGATTTAATGCGCCGTGCCATGGAAGAAAAAGGAATCTGTACTAAAAGCTCAACGAGATTCCTTTGTATCTGGTTCTGTGAATAATGGTAACTGATGAGAAGTTAGCCAATGAAGTATTTCGATCCTCTGCTATACTTTTGCGGGCTATGGATTCAATAAACTTTCACTCTGCCGCTTATGCCTATATTGCAGTATCAAACAGCGTATCTGGAAAGCCCATTATTTCCCAGAGTTTATGGCAGCTACTATGACAAGCCTTTCATGGGTAATATGGATAAAATGACGAACTACATCAATGTGTGTAAAGCGAAACAAGTGGCTGTATTAGGACCAGATATCAATCATTCAGAGCGTATGTTTACCGTACAGAAATGGACAAATTCGTTTTGGTTTAGGGTGGTATCAAAAACATGTGGGTGATAATGCTATCGAAGAATTACTAGCAGAATGCAAGGCAAATGGGACAATTTACATCGATTGTTGATTTTCTGCGAACGCATCCCATATCGTGTGGTCAATAAGCGTTTGTTGGAAAGTTTAATTCGATGTGGGGCGATGGACTCTTTCAAAGAAAATCGAAATCAATTGTTACAGATTTATGAACAAGCCCAAGGTATTGGTTCTAAAGGGACAAAAATAGTGCCTTTAGGAGTCGGTGAGCCTCTTTGCAGAGGTAGAAGAAATGGAAACGATCCATGTTCCAGACTTGCCAGACTTGCGAAAGAATTAAAACTGAAAAGATGAAAAAGGAATATACTGGCTTTCTATATTGACAGGTCATCCCTTTTAGATGCGTATCGTGAGGAATTGGCAAGACTTGGTTTCAGGGCTGCTTTAGTGAAAATCCAGAACTTTTGATCGGAAAACAGAGGTGACTGTCGGTGGATTGATTACGGATAAAGTAGATCGAATTACGAGGCCGACAAGAAAAATGTGCACTTTAACTCTAGAAGATTTCTACGGCACTGTCAAGGTTGTGGTATTCCCACAGGCGTATCAGAAAAAGCATATGTTATTGCAACGAGATGCTGGTAGCTATCGAAGGGACGTATTGATGCGGATGAAAAGGTGCAGCTCATAGCCAGCAGTCGGTACAAACCAGTGAAAGTTGAATATGAGACAGTTCGACAGATTCGTATCTCATATAGATCGAGCATCATGATACACCACAAGTGAGCCAACAGTTGCAAAAGGCTATTGCAAGAATTACCAGGAGACACCTCGTTTCTCTATTCTTAGAAACACAAAAGCAGACGTTAGCGGTGAATCGCAGTTTTATTTTACCCATCGAAAGAGTCCATTGGACGTGTAAAAGGTTTTATTAGGGCGAATGCAGTAGAGTTACTATATGAGATAGAGATGGATACAAAGATTGTTTGTACCATGGGACCTAGTACAGATACCTTAGAAATGGTAGAATCCTTATTGCGAGCAGGCATGAATGTAGCTACGGTTCAACTCTCCTCATGGTAATCCTATGAGGAACAAGCGAAAGCGTATGGAGCTCGTCTGCTTAGCCTCTACTAGAACGGGGATTCCAGTGGCATTAATGCTAGATACAAAAGGACCTGAAATTCGCCTTGGCTTATTCAAAGAAGGGCAAAGTATGTTTAGAAGAAGGACAAGCTTTCACATTGACGACAAGAGATGTGGAAGGAACGAAAAGAGATTTGTTCTGTGACCATGCAGGGTTGCCAGAAGATGTGAAAAGAGGCTACAGCAAATCTCTATTGTCCGATGGTCTTGTGACATTGCGCATTGACTCTATTGAAGGCACTGGAGATTCATACAACAGTTATGAATACAGGTATGATGAGTAACCGCAAACGAGGGTGCTGTACCAGGGTGTATCCTTATCCTTGCCACCAGTGTCGGAACAAGACGAAAAAGATTTGCTATTTGCTGTGAAATGGGCGGACTATGTGGCAGCGTCTTTCATGCAACGATGCTCAGCGATGTAGTAGCTATTCGCCGTATTTTTGGAATCCAAAGGTCAGATATTCGCATCATTTCTAAAATTGAAAAATGAAGAAGGTCTTAACAATTTAGATGAAATTTTAGAAGTATCCGATGGATTGATGGTAGCCCGTGGTGATTTGGGTGTAGAAATTCAGCCGAAGAAGTGCCAGTGTTGCAAAAATGATGATTCAAAAATGTAATGCTGCCTCTAAACCGAGTTATTACAGCCACCAAATGCTAGAGTCCATGGTAAGTCAACCCAAGACCGACGAGAGCAGAAGCTAGTGACGTGGCCAAATGCCATTTTAGATGGTACCGATGCAGTCATGTCTCTGGAGAAACTGCAGGTGGTGACTATCCATTGAAGCGGTGAGTACGATGGCTCGTATTGCAAAAGGTAACAGAAACATCTGATTTATATGTGAATAGCTAAACTCATACGAGTACCGAGAAGAAGCGAAAACGACAGATGCTATCTGTTCTGCCACAGTAGAAGTAGGTACGTTCTTTAGGGAGCTGGCGCTATCAATATACATGCACCGAATCTGGCATTACAGCTATGAGCATTTCCTGTCATCGTCCGAAATTACAAATCATTGCGTTACACCACATGAGAGCGCATTGCGCCGATGCAGTTGTACTGGGGAGTGAAAGCTATCCAAGGTCCATCCTCATTCCAAACTCAGATGAAAATGGTACACTGCGCCATGAGTGCGTCCTTAGGAGAAGGATTGATCTCAATCTGGTGATTTAGTAGTGTGTGGCAGCTGTGTGCCATCTGGATTATCTGGCACAACGAATATGATTCGTGTTCCGCTCACCGGCAAATGTATTGATTAAAGGTCGTCGGAGTTGCAACTGTTCTGTAACGGGACCAATCCATCACGGCGACTTCTACAGAGCCCATGGCAGATGGTAGTGATTCTAGTCGTTCGTGACCTAGAACCAGAATATATGGAACTAGCAAAAGTGAGCTGGTGCTACTATTAGCAGCAGAAGAAGGATACACATCTACAGCAGCTATTGCAGTGATTCAATTTGGCATACCCTGTGATTTTGGGAGCTCATGATCAATAATCGCAACTTGTGGATGGTCAAGTGGTAACTCGTGGATGGTATTCGTGGTACATGTATATGAAGGAATTGCAAACGCAAGATAGAGGATATGATGGATTATCATGTACCAACAAGTCTGATGTAGCAGTAGTGGAAACAAATTAGAAAGCAAATTAAGAAATTCATGCTTTTGGATGGTATGGGGTTATTACACTATTGTGATTGCTGTAATGGTATTACAAACCAAGGGTGGTTTCATTTCTTGCAGGATCTCACTTTCAAATTGTTAATGCTAGTAGAATTGGCGGTTGTGTTTTTATTTTCAGCGCGACAACATACAGTGCCTGAAACACGTTTTTGAAAGTGATGTCCTGCACTCATCCTGAATGGTTTTGGACCAACTGTAGTGGCATTGCATTATTCAGCAAATGCAGCACTCGTGCATGCTTTACGAGGGCCATCGCAGTGTTTGCTAGTTTTGCCTTTTTGGGGATTGTGGTTAAAAAGATTTGTCTGGACTGGGCACATTCTTATTTGGTGCTGTCATAGCACTTGTCATAGCAAGTCTTATTATGATGTTCTGGAGCAGTAGCTTTATGACTTAGTGTATAGCTACATTTGCAGGGTATTTTTTCTCCTTGTTTGTTACGTATGATATTTATAGTATCAAACGGACGATTATGGAAGTTGGTTTACGAAGATGAAAGCGTTTTAGAGCGAGTTGAGCATCATTGTATTAGGGTTATACCAGATCTCATTAATATATTTATTAACTTGTTGTGCATTTTCGGTCGCTCAAGATATGATATAATATTATGTAGGGGAGCAAGAAGCTCCCTTTAGTATGTAATTGTAGATACTGAATCATATATAGATAGTAAGCGAGGGATGGTATGGAAGCCAAAGAATGGCAAACCTTTGTGACTGTAGTAGAAGAAGGAAAATATTACAAAGCAGTAGAGAAGTTATTTTCTACAGCCAGCATTGAGCTGATCGGCTGTAAAACAAGTAGAAGACATTCTAGGACGTCCTCTGTTAATCCGCACCAATGATGGCATTGCGTTAACAGGAAGGTGAATTATATTATGACTATTGTCGCCGCATGATTCGCTCTAGAGAAGAGTTGCGTCAAAATATTGGCAAAGTAACAGGGAAAATTCAAGGAACCCTAAAAATAGCAGCGTCCATTAATTTTGCAGATTATGAACTTCCGCATTTGTTGAACAATTTTACAAAACAATATCCTAATATTCGTATTGAAGTGAAAACGGCCATAGCTCACATGTGAATAAAATGTTTAACCTCAGGAAGTGATGATCGCCTTTGCTCGTGGTGAATATAATCATGTGAAAAATGGAATTCGTTTATTTGATGAGCCCTATTGCTTAGCCTATAAGCATCCTGTAGAATATGAAGAACTTCGTGAGATTCCCATGATTAACTATCGCACAGATGGATCGATTGCCACAGTAGTGGAAAACTGGAAAAAAGAACATAGTGTAGGAGATGTGCGACCAGCTATGGAATTAGATTCTATGGTAACACGTCGTCACTTTGTTCGTGAAGGCCTAGGCTGGGCCATATCTGCCGCATATGGGCTAGGTAGTTGTCGTGAGCATGGCATCTATGCAGAACCACCTGCGACATGAAAGAGTAGACCGCCCTCTGGTCCGGTCTCACCTACTTTGTTCCATGATGCAGTGAGCACTAAAATTGATTTGTTGTAAAAACTTTCATTGATTATGTAATAGATTATTACGCAAATCATCAAATTGTTACATTACTCTGGATATACTGTGTAGAGAATGTTATTTTATTGTATGTTACAGATATAGCTTAACAGGAGGGTATGATTCTCTTTATAAAATATATTGCAAAGGATAGTTTCTAAGCATGTGAGCTATCCTTTTTGTATGGTATGTATATGAAAGCTGATACATGAAGCCGAATATATAGACCAGAGGATACAGTTTAGTCTTCTATATAAAAGTAGCAATGATTCAGTATATCTATCAAAAATAGCGGAAAATATACATGGGTTAGTGATAAATCGCAGTATATAGGCGTTACTTATATATTCCTAAAATGCATGAACAATGGATTTTTCGTGTTTATAAATTTTTATAAGCTCCATAAGGGATTTTTATTTTTCCCTTTTAAAAACGATTGGATATAATGGGAGCGTAGAAAGACCTGAGATATTTGCACATTCTAGTATTCTAGTAAGTGGTGAACCGCCCTTATATAGTATTTTGATTATATATTTAGTTTCACGTTTATAGAAAGTAAGAGTGCAATCGACGTAGGCAATGTTTTTTATATCTTATGTAGTAAGGAGACACAAGATGAACAAAAAAATCATCAATGCCTTGATTACGTGGGCTATACCACTGGTAATCTGGTTCACTCCAGCTCCAGAAGGCTTAGCTGACGGCGCTTGGAAATTGTTTGGCTTTTATTTAGCCGCTATCGTAGGTTTGGTGTTAAAACCATTCCCAGCTCCAGTAGCAGTATTATCTGCCATTGGCGCATCTGCATTATTCTTAAATAATCCGAAAGAAGTATTGTCCGGATATGCATCCACTACAACTTGGTTGATCTTTGCAGCATTCTCCATTTCTGTAGCTTTCGTAAAAACAGGTTTGGGTCGTCGTATCGCGTACCATATGATCGATGCCTTCGGTCATACTACACTTCGTCTTGGTTATGTAACAGCATTATTAGACGGCATTATTTCCCCAGCTACCCCATCTAACACAGCTCGTTGTGGCGGTATCGTATTCCCAATCATGAACTCCGTAGCGAAATCCTTGGGTTCTGAGCCTGGTGAAACAGCGAACAAAGTGAGGTCGTTACTTTAATGACTAATACATATATGGTAAACAAAAAGTAACATCCCTTCTATTCTTAACAGCGATGGCACCTAATGCATTGGCAGCGGATTATTTCAAAAATCCTAGGTCTTTCCATTGACTGGGTAAATCAAGCAGTCGCTTTATTCGTACCTGGTTTAATCTTATTGTTAATCACACCATTTGTTACTTATGCATTGAAACAAAACCTGAATTGAAAGAAATCGACAATAAGAAAATTGCTCGTGAAGGGTTAGTAGAATTAGGTCCTGTATCTACAGGTGAAAAAGTATTAATTGCTATTTTCTTTTTATCATTGCTTGGTTGGGCATTGCCTTCTATCCTAGGAATGGTTGGTATTAAATTTAAATTAGATGCGACAGCAGTAGCACTAGTGGCGATGGTATCTTGCTATATGTTCGGCGCCATCAAATGGGAAGACGCTCTTCAAAATAAAGGTGGCTGGAACACATTGATCTGGTTCGGTGGTATCCTTGGTTTATCCGGAGCCTTAACAAAAGCAGATTTCTTTACCTGGTTAGCAAAAGTGTTAGAAGCACAAATGAACTTTGGGCATCATGAAATGTTAGCCCTTGTAGTTATCGCCGTATTGTCTGTAGCGGTTCGGTACTTGTTTGCATCCGGCAGTGCCTACATTGCAGCGATGGTACCCAGTATTCTTTGACGTAGGTAAAGTAGCGGGTATTGATCCCTTGGACATTAGGGTCTTGTGATCTTTCATGACAAATGCCTTTGGTGGTGCTAGTCACTCACTTCGGTGGTGGCCCTGGTCCAATCATCTTCGGTGAAGGTTACAAATGAAGTACGCCAATGGTGGATAACTGGTGCTGTGATTGCCCTATTAGGCTTAGTAGTAACACTTGGCTTTGGCCCAATTTGGTGGTCCATCGTAGGCTTAATCTAATAAGCCAGACTCTATCAGGTAGATAGATAGTATCTTTGTTAACGAAGTCAGAATCCAGTGATTCTATATCGCTGGTCTCTGACTTTTCATACTATATTCCCCTATGAGAGAAAGGATTGACTATGAAACATCTAGTGAAAGCAGCTATGGCTGGCTTTTGATGAAAAATGATGTATTGGTAACAGTAGAGCCAATTGCATCTGGTATCGAAGTAGAATTAAAATCAAAAGTTGAACGTGCCTATGGTAAGCATATTCGTGCTTTCATCGAAGCCACTGTAAAAGAAGCAGGCTTCGATGGCGTGAAAGTAACGGCTATCGACAAAGCTGCTTTGGGATTATACGATTAAAGCCCGTGTATTGGGTGCATTAGAAAGAGGGAGCGAAGCATAATGAGCCGATTAACTGAATTAGCACGTTTATCTCGTTCCATGATGTTCGTACCTGGTAACACACCTAAAATGATTAATAGTGCTGATATCCACGGTGCAGACTCCATCATGTTTGACATTGAAGACTCCGTAGCTGTGACAGAAAAAGATACAGCTCGTTTACTAACAGCAGAAGCTTTGAAAACTTTGAAATTCAAAGGTGAAACCGTGGTTCGTATCAACCATCCTACACAAACTCCATATGGTTATGCTGACCTTGATGTCATCGTACCAGCAAAACCTGACTTGATTCGTCTTCCAAAAACTGAAGATGTATCTGAAGTAGAAATCGTTGATAAAAATTGAAGAAGTAGAAAAAGCGAACGGTTGGGAAGAAGGTACTATCAACATTATCGTAGCTATCGAATCTGTAAAAGGTCTATACAATGTGCGTGAAATCGCTCAAGGTCCTCGTGTAGTAGCGATCGCGTTAGGTGCAGAAGACTACCGTGCTGACCTTCGTACAGGTAAACATAAACCAGCTCATGAATTGTTATTTGCTCGTCAAACGATTCTTCATGCAGCTCGTGAAGCAGGTATCCGTGTACTTGACACAGTATTCTCCGATGTGAAAGATCCACAAGGTTTCCGTGAAGAAGTAGAATTCATCAAAGCCCTTGGTTACGATGGAAAATCTTGTATTCACCCAAGCCAAATCAAAAATTATCCATGAAGTGTTCACGCCAGATGAAAAGAAATTGCCCATTCTGCAAAAGTATTGAACTCTTATGCAGAAGCACTTGCAACAATAAAGGCGTTATCGCTGTAGATGGTAAAAATGATCGACGGTCCTATCGTAGTACGTGCACAACGTGTGGTAGATAAAAGCCCGTGCAGCAGGTATTAAAGTAGAGCTTGAGGAAGGAGCAGAAATCGATGTTAAATAAAATTGGTCGCGACATTCCTATGGAATTAGAATGCCTTCAAGGTCGTCGTTTATATGAAGGTCAATTTCGCAATGACAGAAACTGGTACACGTGCAGGTAAACCAGTGAAACTTCACACTCCAGGTGAAAAGATAAATTACTAGGATCCATCGATGAAGCTATTGAAAAAGTAGGCTTGAAAGATGGTATGTCCATTTCCTTCCACCATCATTTACGTAATGGTGACTATGTGATGAAACTTGTAATGGACCGTGTACAAGCCAAAGGAATTAAAGATATTACAATCCTTAACTCTTCCTTAGCACCTTGTCATGAGTTCTTAATCGATATGATTAAAGACGGTACAGTAACAGCTATCGAAACATCTGGTCTTCGTGATGCGTTGGGTAAATTCTTAAGCTTGAATCCCTGGGCGTATTGAAACGCCCAGTAGTGATTCGCTCCCCATGGTGGACGTGCTCGTGCAGTTTGCACTGGAGAAGCTCACATTGACGTAGCTTTCATGGGTGTACCTGCTTGTGACCGTCGTGGTAATGCCACAGGCCGTAAAGGCAAATCCGCTTGCGGTGCCTTGGGTTATGCTATGGTTGACTCCCATTATGCAGATCAAAACTGTATTGTTAACAGATAACTTAATCGACAATGTATACCCAATTTCCATTCCCTCAAACAGATGTGAGACTACATCGTGAAGTAGAGGCTATCGGTGATCCAGAAGGTATCGCATCTGGTGCCGTAGGGATTACGAAAAACCCTGTACAAATCAAAATTGCTGAAATGGCAGCAGAATTCCTTGATCAAGCAGGCATTATCCAAGAAGGTCTCCTTCCAATTGGGCGCTGGTGGAGCTCCATTAGCAGTTGCTAACTTTATCGGCGAAAAATTAGAGAAAAGGTGTTGTTGGTGGATTCGGCGTTGGTGGTGCCAAGAGGCATACTGTAAAGCATGCTTGAAAAAGGTCACATCAAAGCGATTTACGATACACAAACATTTGACACTACAGCGGCAGCATCTTTGACAATAATCCCAAATCATATTGAAAATGAGTGCATCCATGTATGCAGACCCCACTACAGACTGCATGACAAATTACTTAGACGTAGTATTCTTGAGCTGCGCAGAAATCGATACAGATTTCAATGTTAACTGCATGACGGACCCACGGTATCTTGATGGGGCTTCTGGTGGTCACTCTGATACAGCAGCCGGTGCAAAAGTAACAGTTATCACTTGTCCATTGATTCGTGGTCGCTTGCCTATGATTCGTGAACGCGTAGAAACAGTTATCACTCCAGGTGAAAGTATCGACGTGTTAGTCACAGAACGTGGTATCGCAATCAATCCAAATCGCCAAGATTTGATCGAACGCTTCAAAGATTCTAACTTACCAATCTATACTATTGAAGAGTTACAACAAATGGCGTACGACATGGTTGGTAAACCAGAAGGTATTACAGTATCTCAAGACCCTAAAGATGTAGTAGCTATCATCGAATATCGTGATGGTTCCATCATCGACGTAGTACGTAAACCATTGCTATAAACTTTATAAAGAAGTAGTACGAAAAAGACTAGGCTTTCGGGCTAGTCTTTTTAGGTTTCTATACTAAATGTTGGGGGCTACTCATATAAGAGTAGTCGCCAACATTTTTGTTGCTACAAAATAGACATATACAAACTCAAAACCGTATCATTAAAAGACAACCAAACCATTAAGAAAGGATGAGTCATATATGTCTAACGTCAATTATACAGAAATTATCTTTTAAAATTAAAGAGGAACATATTAAAATTTACGAAAGTAAATAAGGACGGTTCTGTTCATTTCACGCTTGAGATGCCAGTAGCTGAGCAAGTATGTCACATTGTGGCGCAAGTACTAGAAAGTCTAAGGGAAACGCCCTAGAGATGTTAAATTTGGTGCTACACAGCATCAAATAGTAACTGCTACTTACTTACAAAAGACGTTACAGTGCCAAGAATGTAATCTGTACTTTCATGAAAAGAACCCCTTTTGTTTGTCGCTATTTGCGACTCAGTAAAACTAATATGGAGTATCTATTTTAGACAATTAGGCGAAAAATGATCCTTCACCGAGATGGCTAAACGCAGTGATGTCTCTGTCTCACTACAGTCATTCGGTATTGCTCTAAACTAGCTCATTCCCGAAGCTCACACAATTGCCTACCGTACTAGGGTATCGACGAATATAGCGAAATGCTGAAGGGCAAATGTACCAAGTTATCATAACAGATTTAAAATAATCATTCTATCGTAGATATTTTACCAAAACGGGACACACGAGTTCTTATTCAGTACTTCAAACCTTTTCTAAAGCAAAGCTAGAGAACAGGTTAAATACATCGTTATGGGATATGTCTCCATTATTTAGGTTAGTGATGCAAACCATGTTCCTCACGACATATTGCGCAGATCGTTGTCACGTGTGTCTGCTTGGTGGATTGGGCCTTGAGCTGTACGCAAGCGTGAGCAAAAAGAGGCTAGCGGCATACTCTAGAACACTCAAATATAACCGAGAGGATTCTTATAGAAGAACTCCCAGGTAAATTTAACTGAAAAGCGAGCGAGTAAAGTTGTTAGAAATATTGCATATATCCGACGACCTGCGGCGTGCTATGGACTCTAGATTAGCCTTTAGAAAGATATTTAAGATATATGACAGTACACCAATATAGAAAGATATATACACTATGGTTAAACACAGTAGAAAACAGTCATTCACCGGAGTTTAGTAATTTTAAAACTTCTTACCAGTTGGTCTCTCAAATTGTTAATGCTTTGTATTACCATATTCCAATGGATTTTACAGAAGTGTAATAATAACATTAAAGTATTAAAAGAATAAGTTATGGATTGCATCATTTGAGCGTTTGCCAGAGTTCGTATGACTTTCTATTAAGCAGAAGAATAGCGCTAGCTATTTAAAATAGCTAGCGCTAAGAACTTCTTATATGAGCAGCCCCCACATTTGACAAAGAGCCTTTTAGTGTCTGCTATATGTGGTATGATGAAAGCATAGAACATATCGGGTTTCTAGATAGGCGTCGTTATATAACAGGCGTATTGATCGCGAAAAGAAAGAAAAGAGACCTTAACGTTATGGATTACATTGTCTTTTGCAATTAGGGACCCATGCGCACAGGGATTGTCAGTCATGAGTGATGGTGGATAATAGTCAGGCTGTTCCAGTTATACAGATTGCCAATTCGTTCACGTATCCCATAATCGGTATGAGTCCTTTTCTACAGATACGGGAGCTATCTTTAACAACGCTACTGAGCATCTACGGTTAGCACCAGATTGGACCCATCAGTTAAAGCTCCTTAATTTATCGGACTCTGCGAGCCTTATTGTCAATGAAGTGGTAGGTGCATCTTCCTCACAGCTAGCAGGGCTTTTGCATGGCAGGACAGCCAGCAGACGTGGGTACAGCCAATCCCAACGGGATTTCTATCAAGGGGTGTTCATTTTATAAAATACACCGAAAGCCACGCTTTACTACAGGCGTTCCCCATATGGTGGATGGTCATTTAGAAAAAGTTTGCCTTTCATTGAAAAGGCAACATTGATGTCATAGAGCCATCAATTCACCAACAGAACAAAAGTGGACCTAATGCATACACTATTTCAGGTAGATTTACCAGCGCGACTATACGTATCAATGCAGATGTGGTGGCACAAGATGCGATTCGTACTGTCACAGGACGTAATACAGTGAACTATGCAGATGGAACTGTAACAGCCATGGAATCTGGTGAAAGCACACCTACAGGAGTTGCCTTAGATGTAGGTGCTCTTGGTGGTATGTAGGAAATGCCACTTCTTTAATCGGTACAGAAACTGGAGTAGGTGTGAATATCAGTGGCTCCATGGATGCCATAGCGGGTACTCTACATATTGATACAGCGGGAAATCTCACCATCGAACAAGGTGGTTCAGAGCAAGAGCCTACAAGTATTCACAGTGCCAAAGAAGTAGAGATTCGTAGCCAAGATTTTCATAATCGTGGCACTGTTGTGGGTGATGAAACAGTTAAAATACAAAGTGCTACTCTTACCAACGATGGGAATCTACAAGGAAAACAGATTGAGGCAAATGTCACCAATCTTCGTGGACAGGGAGTGATTTCCAGCGCAGAGAATATAACGATCCAAGGCACAGACTCTATTATGTATCAAGGAGGCATACGCTCTCAGTCTGGGGATATTACTGTACGTGGGAAACAGGTAGAAGTAGACCCAAATCATATACAAGTAGTATCGAAAGATAAACTGCATATAGAATCGGAAACACCAAAACCTGAAATATCTGTAGATACCTCAAAACCAGTCTTAGAGAACTCTACATACGCCGAGTATACAACCTATCCCTCACATACCTAGCAAGGTTGTCGTAGAGTATACACAAGAAGAGTTACCTATTGTTGTAGATACGAATAGTCCCAAGAATCGTCAACCTATCCTAGATACGACGCGAAATGGGGTGGATATCCTACACATTGCTGGTGTGGATGGAAACGGTATTTCTCGATACGTATACACAGTTTAATGTAAAAGAACGAGGTCTTATTCTCAATAATGCTACGAAATATACAAAAACTCAGTTAGCTGGTTACATTGATAAAAATATGTTCTTAGCCGGGAATGGTGCTAAGACAATCATCAATGAGGTCACTTCTACGAACCCATCTACGTTGAAGGGATATGATAAAGTGGCAGGAATCCAGCGGATGTGGTCATCGTAAATCCGGAATGGTAGTCGACCGTCAATGGATTGGGGTAATCAGTGGAACTCACACGACCCCTGCAAGGAAAGATTACATACATCGTAGGCAAAGGCTATGGTGGAGAGCAAATAGATAGTACTTTTATCAGCGACCATCTACGTAACCGTCGCAGTGAACTATGGGGCCATCACCTTCGTATTAACTACAGATACCTTAGAGAATACAGGGAACATAGCGGCATATACTATGCATATATCTGCCAAAACAATGCAGGTTTTGTAGAAAGTAAAGATATGCTCCAATTTACTGGAAACGAGCTTGTACAAGATAAGGGCATTATGAAGGCGAATCAGACTGTCCATATTTCAGCGAGTCATATTCGCAATACAATTCTTCTGTGTTAGAAGCTGGTAATAGTGTCATATCACGGGAGATGCGTTACAAAATGATGCATCCCATGTAGTTAGCCATGGTGCGATACGCTTAGGCGTGAAGGCCTTAGAAAATACAAATACAGGGGCAATCATTGCAGAGGATACCCTGCAGATACAAGGAGATACATTTGCCAATACTAAAGGTATTCTCGCAAAAAGAATGCAGAGATAGATATGAAAGCAGATGTGACGAATACTAACGGATTATGGCATACACTAGGTAATTTGCGTGTGCAAGGTCGCCACATCTCGGAACATCACAATACCATACTGTCTTTCACTTTGGTTCAGATATCTATGTAAAAGGCAACGCCTATGACTGGGAAGAGGGCTTTGAAAAACAGGCCTCTGATGTCATTGTCAAAGGATCCCACCATCACATCGTCGAGGAAAACCATAGGATGTGTTTAAAGACCGGATGGATATATCTGAAGAAGATATACGAGGAAGCCACATCAGACCAGCAAAACTATTACTGGAGGCAGACAGACGACACCATAGGAAACGATCCATACAGGAAACTATAAAAAGAGGAAACTGCCAGCATCCAGAATACTGAGCGATGGTACCATCCATATTAGGCAAACTGTTCAAAATACATATAGCAGATTATGCAAAGGAAGGCTTACGTTACGGCAGACGACTACCAACACAGGATATCAAGGACGATCACATAGATGATATAGGTAGAGACAGACACTATTGAAATACGACCTAAGATTTCTAGGCATCAATATAGGGTCTAGATGGGTCTATGGACATACAGATATTCCTACGAACATCATGAAATACTTTGATGTCGAAAAGTAGTCCATCTAGTGAACGCATTGCTGTGTTAGGCAGTCAGGAACCACGAGTATCCAGTCGAATACATTTAGCAATACAACTCTTGAGGCGGATGGAACAGCCTATGCAATACGAGATAAAGAAGAAACTGTAGGGCACCTACAGATGTTTCCAAATTAGTGAACCCAGTGTTGGAACCATCAAAAACCATTATGTACGAATGCATCCTCTTGCGAACGTCTAGAGGTAGAAGAAAACTGTTATACAGATAAAAGCGACTTTTTATCTAGTGATTATATGGTCACTAGATTACAAGCAGACCCAGAACGAGGTACAATCGATTACGCAAGGGATATGGGAAGATCAAGAAATAGCGAAAGAAGAATCGTCAAGGCGGTCATAGCTCATTGAAGTATACAATCACATGATCCATCCTCACTTTCAGGATACCCACAGCATCTACAACCTGGAGATTTGCAAAAGATGGTAGTATCGTCTTTAGGTAAAGATGCAGTGATAAGCCAAAAACTAGATAATACTGGGTAGTATACAAGCAAAGGGATGCTCTATCCATTACAGGAAATCTATGTCCGAAACCTCAGTGGGTCTTATGAATGGTAATCTAGTGTCTATACGCACAGATATAATAGAAAAATACTTTCGGGTCGTATACATGCTAAAGATGGTGTTCACATAGAAGGAAAGGACATCCGTAATGAAACACGGGCAACGACTAACAGTTCGTTAGGAAGTCAACGAGACAGACAGCGCATGGAAATGCTAGTATCACTAGTGACGGCGGTATCCATATCCAAGGAGATACTATACGCTCTGTAGGCGCCACTATACAGGGAAATAGTACGGTCAGCCTAGCAGGAAAAGATATACAAGTCTCTGCCCTTGCTTTACAAAATCGCCATATAGGTAGTGGAGTGACCTTAGAGTCTACTAAGTACCTAGGAAGGACGTACAAGGACATACTGGTCAAGTCCGAAAGGGGGACAGATCACATTACAAGGCTCCCGGATGATGGGACACACTGTGGACCTTAGGGAACTCTCAAACCTTGAGAGTGTAACAGCATAAATTGTATCTGATGTGCTGTGGGATCCAGAGGTAGTGACTATTTCAACCGTAAGATGGTTATAGAAGAACAGAATCTAGGATCTACTATTGAAAGTGAGACTGGTGTTAAGGTGCATATGGATAATAATGTATCCATGAAAGGAAGCACCATACATAGTAAAATGGGCCTTGTAGATGACAAGCAGGTCGAGTATCTATTGTACACGGTACCGAGCGCCATGAAACAGTATCTGAAATCCATCAAAAGATAGAGGGTCTTGTCATCTACCACACGGGACACCTATGCACCATAAACGCACAGATACGGTAGTCGGTTCTACGATTTCCAGTGGTACTGTTAGTAGAGGTAAGCAGGACGGTAGAAGTCCGAGCTAGTCATATAGTAGGTGATGCAGATGTTGCAGTTACGAGTGCAGGCAATTTGACCATTACATCAGCGACAGGAAGAATCTGGTGCCACTCATCGTGAGGAAGTACGTAAATCGGGTATTTTTGGTAATGGCAGTCTTAGCCTTACCATTGGTACACAAAAACAAACAGATACTTACGAAGCTAAGAGGTAGCTAAAGGCAGGTGATTGGAAGTCGTTTTGGTTCTGTCACCTTAGAAAAGTGCTATAGGCACCGGCACAAGTAGAAGCTAGTGATGTAGCATCTAAAGGGGATATTCAGGTCCAAGGATCTGTGTGACAACCGTAATGGTTATACCACATCACATACCGGAGAAACACATAGATTTTTCTAAAAGTGGCCTTACCCTCTCTTTGTCGAATCACTTAGTAGATACTACAACCAATGCAGTAGGTACACTCACACGAGCACGCACTGTAAAAGACGAGCGATTGCAAGCTTTATTAGCCTACAAAACCTATGATGATACTTAAGACAGCTCTTAACAAGTCTAAACTGAAAGACCAAGCTAAGAGTTTACACCTCAATCTATCTTTAGGGCACAGAAAGAAGCGAAGCTTTCTACAAACGTAGATACAAAATAGCAAAAAGGATCGACCGTTGTGTCTGATGGACATATTCGTGTTACCACTAAGAAGGATGATCTTCGCATAGAAGGAAGTGATGTACAAGGTAAGGATATTACCTTAGATTCTGCGAACAGTATCTATGTGAAGGGAAAAGAAACTACCTCTAAGATGACCCAGAGTATGAAACAGAAACAAGCATCCCTAGGTGTTTCCTACGATCTCATACAACATCGATTCTCCGATATATCTGTCAATGCCAGTGGCAGTAAAGGCAATATTGCAGGCACAGACATAGTCCATGATCCTACGAAAATAACACAGTAACGAATACCCTTGGAGTGACTACAAAACAGAATTTACACATTAAAGATGGTGTACTTAAGGGTGAGGATATTCAAGCAAATATTGGCGGAAATTTAGAGATTCACTTTGTACAAGATACACATGATTATACAGACCATACTACATCTGGTGGTTTGAGGGCTTAGCCTATCCAAGAAGGGGGTGATTTAATCGTACAAGGTTCCTTGCAACGGACTGATATAGATAGCAAACACCTCTGTGATCCACCAATCTGGACTCTATGCAGGAAGTACAGGATTCAACATATCCGTAGGAAACACAACCACATTAGAAGGTGCCCTCTTAGCTAGTCGTACAGATACGAATACACTGAAAACAAAACAGTTAGTCATGAAGGATATGGAGAATAGGGCGAAGTATACTATGGATTCATGGGGTGTCGTACCTAGCGGATCCAACGATTGGAAAAAGCAGTAAGCAATATAACGAACTTGGATTGATACCTATGATTATGCCTGGGGAACGTGACAAAGCGAATAGTGTCACCTATTCAGCGATAGCTAAGGGAGTGCTTGACGTGGAACACCCTTGAGGTACATCTGAATACCATTCGTAGAAATACGGAAGATTCACTACATACATTAGCTACTATTTTTGATAAACAAAGTATTGCAGAACGACAAGAAACAGCTAAGCTACTTAGTAAGTATATGAATGAAGCAATCCATAGATTTGGTGAAATGAGAGATGCAAATGGACAACGTATCTATGAAGATGGTTCATCTGAAAAGGTCGCATTGCATGCTCTATCTGGTGCGATTACATCAGCCATCGTAAAAAGGAAATCCTACAACTGGCGCTACATCTGGTGGACTCAATGAAGCGTTGATACAGTCTATAAGCAAACTAGCAAAGGATCACCCAGCAAGAGCACAACTACTATCTGCTAGTCTTGGCTATACCGTAGATAAGCTATTAGGTGGAAGTGGATTAGAAGGTGCTAGCATTGCACAAGCTGGGACAAAATGGAATTGTTATGGACCCTCGCAGAAGATATAATGGGGAAGTCACATACAGTTCGTAGGGCATTACAGACTAAAGTAGCTAATAAGGAACCTATAGATTTTTAAGGATATTGAAAATGTAAAATTTAGTATATTAAAAGATGGGAAAGAGGAAGAACTCTGGATTGGAGATTTACCAGATAAATATATTGTGTGGGTAGCCGACCAAAATGGTCTCGGACAAGATTATCAAGTCAATAAAGTTAAAAAGACTAGTCCCAATATATGGGGATTTTAAAAATCAGAAAGTTGGTGTAGAGGATAACAACGGTAAAAAATATCATTTATACAGGGTATGATACTAATTTAAAGAACGAATTACATATACATCCAACTAATGAAGAGAGTGCCTTTAGGTGATATTATTAGATATAAACCTGTAAGAGAGTTTTTAGGAGGTTTTTAGTGAGGGATGGTGATGCTTTAAAAAGTGATATTGAAGGGCAAATTGAGTTTTTAGAAGAACTAATCGTTAATCCAATTGGCGTTGTAAATGATATACAGCAGTTAATAAAAAGAGCTAAGGCATTTTTCTAATATGCAAAAAGTATAGTGAGCAATTGTATAAGATAACTAATGAAATATATGATATTGCATGGGGGGAATGATCATAAGAGAAAAGGAGTCTTGTTAGGGCAAGCAACAGAAATAGTAGCAAGTATTATATTTAGCCCAGATAAAATAAAAATATCTAAGGTTAAGTTTTTGAATCAAGTACATAAGATAATGGAATATACACCTCAGCGCGTTAAGTTCGAAAAAGCATTTGAAACCGCTGTTGCTATGGGGAAAATTGTTGATGAAGAAAAAGCTCTTATTAATGTAAATAAAATAAATGCTATTGAAAAATAAAGTAGAAGTAATTGGAAAAGAAGCTGATGTGATAGCCAAGGAAACAGCGGCTAATAAAAAGGTAAAAATTAACGAAAAAGAATCTCCCAAAAACTACTACTGAAACGGCAAGTCCTACTACTAATACAACAAACTTAGCTGATAGTCCTGATATTTATCGGAATGGTGAGCAATATAAACCAGAGTGGGAAACTAAACAATTAAAAGAAAAACATTATATATGAGAGTAAAGGGTATTATTATCAAAACCGATGAATTAGGTCGTATAAAAGCAGCCCAAGGAGACTTACGCTTAGAAGCTGGTAAGAGAAATAACCGAGATCAATTAAAAGCAGGCGGTGATGACCGATTACCAGGCTGACCATGGAGGGCATCTGATAGCTAAAAATCTTTGGAGGTTCAGGAGAATTAGATAATCTAGTTGCTATGGATGCAATTGTGAATAGAAGTGATTATAAAACTATGGAAAATCGATGGAAGAATGCATTACAAGAGGGTAAGGAGGTGAAGGTAACGATAGATATAGTATATGATGGAGCAAATAAAAGACCAAAAAGAATTTAATATAAATTATATTATCGATAATAATGATGATACATTAACGATTGCAAATGGAGGTTAAGAATGTATGTTGAAAGCAGAATCTGAGCTAAAGATTAAAACAAGAATCTTATGATATGGCAAAAATTACTTTTTGATGATAATTGAGTGAAGTTTTAGTATGTAGTCAAAAAGTTTCATTCTAGTATGAATGGGGCATTTTTGTTCTATATGATGATGACACCTTTTTACATCAATATGATTTATGTATGTTTTCTTATTACAAAAAGGTTGTAAAATTCATCATTACTAGAAGATTTTACAAGATAGCAGGAGATACATTTGATGATAAGAGTATTGATGAAACACGCCCGACGAATCTAATGTTGTTAGATATAAAAAGAAATGGTGAATATTCTGCAAAAATATCTTGAGAATTTATCTGACTATGAATATTACGGCACGCCACTCAGTATGGAAATATAAAAAGTAGGAGTTCTTGATGAGGAGTATGGAAAAGAAGAGGTTACTAAATTTATAAAAGAATTTAATATTATTCCAGAGAGGGTTTTTGAAGAATAAAGTCCCTTGCAGTTCCTTTTCAACACATTAATAGAGAATATATTGGTTAAGAAATATATATTATCTGGCTCCATTTTTGAAGAGTAATACTAGTAAAGTTTATTTTCATCTGGATATTATTCAAAAATATAATCTTAAGATGTATCTTCAAATGAATGATGATACATGGAAAGTGATAGATAATATACAAAAATTACAGGGAAATCTATGTGAACAACAAATCAAGAATACTTGTTTGGAATGGGCAGATGAGTTTTATATAGTACATCAAGGTCTGGTAGAAACACTAGTCTCTATATAGACTACATCTACGATATTCCCACCGGTGAACTCTCGTATGTATATGACAATATCACAGAAGATAATTTTTACTGATGAATTAACTTTGGTAAATGCCTGGGAAGAGAGCTATTTCTCCCAGATGGGGAACCTTGCACACGCATGCAATAGCACCGCATGAGGGATGTATCACAGGGACTATGCACATAGATATGTCTCAGTTTATTCAAGAGGAGGAAGAAGAAGTGGTTAGTGTAGATCCAGCTATAGAATTTACAGGGGAAGATATTCACGATTTGATTCTCAATATCTTCAAAAATAGTTACGATATTTTGTATTCTATCTTGCCAGATACATATCAACGGGTATACCCTATATGTAGAGAATGATGGAACGGTATGCCGTCAACTAGGTATATCATTGTCGACGGTGAATACCTTACTTTTGAGGAGATGGTAGACCGTAAGGTGGTTTCTAAGGCAACTTATGATGCTACAATGGAACAACTGGCACTATGGTCGATTTACATGAGAAATGCATTTATTGCATGCCATCTTGAACCGTGGACGGTGTTCTCCTATATGTTAGATGAAGAAATGCATATTTCCAATAACTTTGGTTACGATGTATTAGCAGAACAAGCCTATGACAATGAACTCTTTGACCTTTTGGTCTTATGAAAAATTAGGAATTAAGAGTCCTAACTTGTCTGAAGAAGATAGCATCTATTGTTCCAGAAAATGAGTATGCCAAAATTTTAATATGAAGGAGTCTAGGATTGATAAATCATAAAATAGTTACAGGCCTTTCGCTTGTTTGTGATAGGGGCGCTTTCATAGTGTTCATGCTAATACTATAGATGAGCAAGGTAAACTGCTAGATCAGATGGAGCGTTCTATATCTCATGTGGAGCAAATGACACTCCCAGCTTTCACAGTTCTTACAGAGGGAATAGTACCTCAAAAGATAAATCAACTATCGAATGATGAACCAGAATTTTTAATTCATCATATCGAACTTTCACAGGTTCCACCAGAGTTTAGTTTTCTGCAAACCATGGTGGCTAAGAAAGAACATCAATCGTATGGGGTAGAAACAATTAATACCTTGTTGCAGGAACTGAACACAGCCTTACTAGATAGAGGTTACGTCACATCTAAGGTCTATATGGAGCCTCAAAATATAGGAAGTGGTACACTTCGGTTATCCTTGCTGGTAGGAACTGTGGAAGAGATACAATTTAAGGGTGTGGCAGGTAATTATACAAACGCATTAGCCTTTCATAAGGGGCATATCTTAAATATACGAAAGATAGAACAAACTGTAGATAATTTAAATATGGTACCCCATCAGAAGGCTACGGTGCAGTTACAACCGGGAAGTAAGTTAGGTACATCTATCGTGGTATTTCAGATAGAAAATAAGTCCAAAGTAGAGGTCTCCACAGGATCTGATAATTTTGGCAATGAAGGGACAGGGCGCTTTCCAAGGTAATATGTCTATCACGGTAGGTAGACCATTAGATCGTAGTGATATTTTGTACTATAGCTTAACTAGATCTAGACACTCAGATAGCATCAATATAAGCAAATCCAGTTATGTATCATACCAAATACCTATTGGATATGATAGCGTTACCCTTAGCCATTCTAATTCAGACTATCAACAACGGGTTGGCTATGCCATTAAACCTTTTATTTCTAGCGGTAACTTTACTAGCGATGAATTACGATGGAAACATGTATTGCACAGGAATAGCCAACAGATTACAGAAGTAGTGCAAGGTCTTACGCATAAGACAAGACATTCTTTTATCAATGGTAGTGAAATTGATGTGCAACGGAGAAATACCACGTCTTGGTCTATAGGGCTACATCAAAAACGATATGGCAAGAATGGAAGTTTAGATTGGTTAATTCAATATGAAAGAGGTGTTCCTTGGTGGGCTAGTCCTGGTCCTACTGATCATTTAGGAGAAGCCACCACGCAGTATCATATATATACGGGGAAAGTGAACTATCAGCGTGCAATGACTCTTTGGAATCAAAAAGCTACCTATACAATGGAAGCAAAGGACAGTATACAAATAGTAACCTCTATAGTAGTGAGTTCTTTACCATTGGTGGATGGTATACAGTGCGTGGCTTTACCGGTGATAGAAATTTAGCTGCAGAACGAGGGTTCTATGTACGGAATACCTTAGATGTATCATTGAATCAGAATCATACAGTGTATGTAGGTTTGGATTATGGCAAAGTATACGGAAAATCTACGGAAGATATATTGGGTACAGAGTTATGGGGTGGAGCGATTGGTATGAAAGGACACTATGGAAGTGCTAACTATAATATATTTCTTTCCACACCATTACACGTACCAAACGGTTTTAAAGGGCCATATCGAGTCCTAGGAATACAGATGAGTGCAGCATTCTAAAAATCTCTTACTGTATAGATATGAACCAATATAGGTTAGTAGCAATCATGTATTTAGCTGGAGATCACTGCCTTCCAAGATAACAGTGGTTATACAGCGGACCTAAGCCGCAAGATATTATAGGAAGATATTTATATTTGTCAGATACTAGGTTTTCCTTTATCATAGTACTATATGTATACTCTATATAAGTAAGGAGAGGTGGTACTTATGAAACAACCATTAATTGGTATCTCAGGTTCTCATATGATCGATCAGGGAGGACCATTTCCGGATATAAACGATCCTATGTGAAATGATGACTATGTACAGTCTGTATTAGAAGCAGGTGGGATTCCTGTGATTATTCCTTTTCAAGAAGATGAAGTTACATTGAAAGCATTGGTAGAACGCTTAGATGGGCTAATTTTTCTGGAGGTCACGACATTGCACCTCAATTCTATGGAGAAGAACCAGAACGTGGCTTGGGTGAGATTTGGCCAGAACGTGATATCTTTGATATGCGTTTATTAGCCTTTGCGAAGGAAAGACGTATACCTATTATGGGTATCTGCCGTGGACATCAGATTGTAAATGTAGCTCATAAAGGGTCTTTATATCAGGACTTACCAGCCTTTTGCCACAATTAAACATTCCCAAAAGTCAAAGAGCAGAGCTACCGACTCATTCTATGGTCATCGAAAAAGATTCTGAACTGTATACACTGGTTAGGGTGAAGAAGTGATGGTGAACTCCCATCATCATCAAATTGTAAAAGAAGTAGGCGAAGGATTGCGTGTAGTAGGTCATGCGAAAGATTCTGTTGTTGAAGCGATGGAAGGCACAGAGTATCCATATTTACGGACCTACCAATTCCATCCTGAAATGATGCGTCATACAGACTTAAATAAGGTAATCTTTGAAGATTTTGTATTGGCGGCTCAGAAAGAGGTATAGTATGGAACAAAAAACAAGTAAATTTGGATTTTGGAGTATTGTCTTATTAGGATTAATGCCATTGTGGGAACGGGTATTTTCTTGCTACCTAATAAAGCCTACGCATTGATTGGCCCAGCTAGTTTGGGTGTGTTACTATTTGATGCATTTTTAGCAATTTGCATTGCTCTATGTTTTGCAGAAGTAGCAGGTTTTTACACGTAATGGTGGACTGTACTTATATGCGAAGCATGCGTTAGGAGATTTTTGGGGCTTTGAAGTAGGCGTCTTGAAATGGATTGTTGTCCTCATCGCTTGGGCTGTTATGGCGGTGGGATTTGCTACTGCTTTAGGTGCTGCAATTCCAGCATTATCTGGAGATTTTATGAAAGATGTCATCGCTACTATTATTATCGTTCTATTGACGATTATTAATATTATTGGCGTTAATATGACAAAGATATTAAATAATTTGATCACCGTATCTAAGCTTGTTCCTTTATTTGCATTTATTATGATTGGTTTATTTGCCATTAACGGCAGTAACTTTACCCATTTGTACCAGATTTTGTAGAACTTTCAGATGGGGGATTATCGGGCCTCTTTTGCGGCGGCCGCTATTTTGTTATTCTTTGCCTACACTGGTTTTGAAGCTATTGCTGTAGCAGCAGAAGATATGGAAAATCCGAAGAAGAATCTTCCTTGTGCTATTATTACGGTGATGATTATTGTATCTGTATTGTATATGCTTGTTTTAGTAGGTGTATTGGCATCATGGGAGATGCCTTTGGCTAATGACAAAGCACCATTACAAACTGCATTTGGTCAAATTATGGGGCCTTGGGGAATGTATTTCGTATTAGCTGGTACATTGTTGTCTATGGGTGGCATTAATATTGCGCAATCCTTCTTGGGACCACGTATTGCTATTTCTTTTGGCAGAAGATGGTATGTTGCCGAGTATTCTAGCAAAACGTACAAGTTGGGGAGTACACCGGTGGTGGCTTGTATTGTTACAGGAATATTCAGTCTATTATTAGCCTGAGCGGTAGCTTCGCACAGTTGGCGGCGATTAGTGCAGTCTCTCGATTTACACAATATTTACCAACTTGTATCTCTGTTATTATTTTTCCGTAACAAATGGGCTCACAAAGAACGTCCTTATAAAAATACCTGGTGGCATCATTATCCCTGTGATTGCGATTATCACATCGATTTGGATGTTGGCACAAGCAAAAACAGAACAATTGATTTGGGGACTTGGTGGGTGCGTCATTATTTTACCTTTATATTTCTTGTACTTGAATAAGAAACAACGAGGGTTACTACAAGAAACAGATGAATTATAGTCCATAACTATAGAGGAAAAGGCTAGTTGAATGAAATCAACTAGCCTTTGTTAGTTTGCATAGGTCCTTGAAGATTAAGAGCCAGCATGCGCTTTATAGAATTCTAAAAATTGTTGTGCTACCATAGATAAAGGTTGCCCTTTTAATAGTGATGAAAGCTTTATAGAATGTATTTGTCAGCTCTGATAATTTAATGCGTGTCATGTCGGGATGTGACACAGTTTCTGCCCATCCATAGGAATGATAGCAATAGTTCTACCTGATTGAGCCCATCTCGATGGCAGAGCTTTTTAGTAGTGGTCACAGAAATGACATTTAATGAAGAGAAGTCATTGTGGTGTGCTTGCATAAGCATGCGCACGGATCCACCAGATAAGCTGAGTGGACATTTGGAAATATCCTTCCAAGAAATGCTTTCTAAGTCTCGATCTGTCCAAAAATAAATCTTTGCGGAATAGAGCATATAAATCTTCAGCTTCCGTATATAAAATATCAAATTTATTGGAATCAACCATTTGCTCATTACAAAGACCAATTTCAGCACTACCATTTAATAAAGATTCTGTTACATCTGTCATTAATCCTTCGTATATCTCATAACGAACGATAGGATATTGACGGGAGAAAAAGTGTAAATATTGTTGTATCAATGCTGTGGACCGAGATGCGGACGAAGCAATGCGCAACGTGCCTTCTACTTCAGAGCTAAGGCGTTTTACATCAGCATAGGTAGATTCTTCAATAGAACATAATTGTTGTGCTTTCTCATAGAAAATACGGCCTGCTTCTGTCAGGTGAAAGCTAGCTCCACGTTGGCCGCGCTTAATCACTAAGAGGGGGGTACCAAACGCTGCTTCTAAGTACTTGAGTTGCTTACTTAAAGCTGGTTGAGTAATGTGCAGTATCTCCGCTGCTTGCGTCATATTCCCCTGTTTGTACTAAGATGATAAAAATTATAATAGTAAGATGTATCCATGGTATCCTCCTAAACATACGTAGTCAGATGTCATGTTAGTTCATTTCTATTCATGGGCGCACATCATCGTACAATAGAACTTCTTATTGTTAACCTTTACTTTATTATTGTACTATAAATTTTTCAATTTCGTCTTCTATTATTCTTATATTAATATACATGAAATATAGCATTATAAAAAAATAATGCGCATATAACGATATAGAGTCATTAGAGTAGGGAGCATACAAATGATTCAGTATATATAATGAATAGTCATAAGATAATAAGTACCTGTAATTTTTACAAATGAAGAGCACTATTGTATACTGTATATATAGAATAGGGCTTAGTGCGACAAATACTATAGAATATGCACATGTAATGGTAAGAAAGGAAGTGGCTATATGGGTTTATTAACAACATGGCTTGAACATTTAAAAAGAACATCGCTTAGAATCTTGTGAATCTAGTCAATGTAAGGATAATCATATTAAAGGTTGGCCACATCCATGGACATCTGAATTACATGATGAACAAGCGGTAGGCGAATTTGTATCTGAGTGTTGCAAAACAAAATGTATGGATTCCTTGCAAGAGGAATCCTCTGATAAATAGTATAAAAGCCACAGTGAAGGAAAACACTGTGGCTTTTTTTGTTATGGTATTCGTTGGTAATGTAGAGTTAACTCTTATTCTTCAGTAGTTGTAAAGGAGTAGGATAATTCTACCATACGAATGTCTTGTAACTCCCAGAGTAAATTACCGCCTGTGAGATTTGTAATAGTAGTTTCTAAGTCACTTACAAAATTTGGCTCCACATATATTTCTAAGGAAATAGTATCTGTAAAAGACGGTTGATAGGGGAGTCCCAATGTTTGTAGCTGTCGTTCCACAGATCCAAAGTAGGAATAGTCGATGGTAAGCGATACGATTTGCCGAGGGCAATGAGCAATTTAGGACCCTCTTGCACGGCTTTTTGCTACGCTATGAGAGTAAGCTCGAATCAATCCACCGGCCCCCTAACTTGATGCCACCAAAATATCGAGTGACTACGACAGCCACATTGGTGATTGCAGTTTTTCAGCACTTCTAACATGGGCTTACCTGCTGTGCCAGAAGGCTCTCCGTTATCGAGAGGATCGCTGTTGTTCTTGGCGCGGTCCGATGGCATAGGCAGTGCAGTTGTGGGTAGCATCCCAAAAACTCTTTAGAAATACGTTGAATAAAGGCTTTGCGCTTCTTCTTCTGTAGATACAGGGGCAATGGTGGCTATAAAACGAGATTTTTCAATGATATATTCAGTTCTGAACTCATTGGCTATGGTAATATAAGAATGCGGGATATCTGACATAGGAACTCCTGTATAAGAATAATAAAAATTAGTTTACAATGCTTGAACATTTATAGTATAACATAAGTTGATAGGATACGGTCGTCTCATCCAATATAGACTGTTAGATTTGTATAATCGGACAATGTTACAAAAGATAGTATAAAATGTTTTGTGTAACTATGTTTGGCTAGACAATCTATATAATGTATATACTATGAAAAATGTGGGATATGTGTTAATATATTCATATTAAGAAATTTAGATATCTTTCACATAGAAGTAAATAGCATGAGGAGGAATTATGCGTAAAGAAGAGTTTTTCTATTATAGGCATGCATTGCGCAGCCTGTGTAGGACGTGTAGAAAAAGTAGTACAAAAATTAGAGGGTGTAGCTGATGTGAAAGTCAACTTGCTTACCAACAAAGGTACAGTCACATACACAGAAGATAATGCCATTGGTGCGACAGAAGTGATTGCAGCCATTGAAAAAATAGGCTTTGGTGCTCATATTGCTACTGATGAAGGAGGAGTAGTAGAACAACCATCCCATAAAGGGCAATATATCCGCTTAGGGGTGGCCGCCTCATGGCAATTCCGATGATGGTATCCATGATGGGACATTATTTCTGCAGTGGCCGATGCTCTCCCATGAAATTGAGTTGGTCTTAGCTACGATTGCTCAATTTGGATCAGGCTGGATTTTTTATACGAGTGCCTTTGCGGCCATTCGCAATGGCACGCTCACTATGGATGTATTAGTAGCATTGGGTACATCTGTGGCTTATGGGTTTAGTATTTATCAGATGGCAGTGGGACACCATGAGATGTACTTTGAAACCTCTGCATGGTTGATTACTTTTATCTTATTAGGAAAATTATTAGAAGACATTGCAAAGGGCCGTACTTCGAAGCAATTCAAAAATTAATGGCCCTACAACCTAGTGTAGCTCATGTGGAACGAGATGGACAGTGGATGGATATTCCAACTAAAGATATTATTGTTGGTGACAAAATCCAAGTTCGTGCCGGTGAAAAAATCCCTGTGGATGGCATTATCTTAGAAGGTAACTCTACAGTTGATGAAGCGATGTTAACGGGTGAAAGTGTACCGGTAGAGAAAGGTCCTTCTAGTCAAGTTATGGGGGCTACAGTCAATGTATCGGGCTCTTTTATTATGAAAGCTACTGCCATAGGAGAGGCAACGATGTTGTCGCAAATCATCAAAGTGGTAGAACAGGCACAAGCCTCGAAAGCGAGCATTCAGCGCATAGCTGATGTAGTGGCATCCTATTTTTGTTCCTGTAGTCATAGGTATTGCCATCCTTACTATGGGGATTTGGTATTTCGGATTAGGCTCCACAGTAGGAGATGCTTTATTGTACGGCACAGCAGTGCTTGTCATAGCTTGTCCTTGTGCGCTAGGTTTGGCTACTCCAACTTCTATCATGGTCGGATCAGGATTAGGAGCTGAACATGGAGTGCTCATTAAAAGTGCTGAATTTTTTTAGAAAAAGCAGGCCATATCAATGCAATTATTATGGATAAAACAGGGACATTAACAGAAGGAAACTGTCTGTAATGAAGGTATTATATACTGCAGGCGATGAGATGTATAATTTGGCTTTCACAGTGAATCTAGAAAAAGGATTCACACATCCTATTGCACAAGCCATTGTAAAATATGGTGCAAGCAAAGGTGTACCCCAAATGATTGTGAAAGAATTCCAAGATATTCCTGGCAAGGGATTAGAAGGTCGCGTTGCTGGTAAGTGGATTCAAGTAGGGCACACTAGATGGATGCAAGAGTTAGGCGTAAATCTGGCGGCTTTGGACAGATGAGATTCATGAATTAGAAAACAGTGGAAATTCTGTGTCTATTTTGTTGGTAGATCATGAAGTCTGTGCTATCTGGGCTGTAGCAGATACATTACGACCAGAGACACCAGGGGTTGTGAAGGCATTGCAACGCCAAGGCATTGAAGTGTGGATGGTGACAGGTGATAATGCTCGTACTGCGAATTATATAGCAGAGCAAGCAGGGATTCGCCATGTAGTGGCAGAGTTTTTGACACAAGATAAAGCAAATACCATCGAAACCTTGCAGGCCAAAGGGTTATCCGTTGGTATGGTAGGCGATGGTATTAATGATGCGCCAGCGTTAGCATTGGCAGATATTGGGTTTGGAATTGGTCAAGGTACAGACGTTGCCATTGAGGCTGCTGATATTGTACTAGTGCGTAATGATTTGCGAACTCTTGTACAAGCAGTGAACATTAGTCGTAAAACAATGACCAACATTAAGCAGAATTTATTTTTGGGCCTTAATTTTTAACTGCATTGGGATACCATTGGCAGCTGCAGGGTACTTGAGCCCAATCATTGCAGGGACAGCGATGGCATTTAGCTCTGTTACTGTGGTAAGTAATGCGCTGCGGTTAAAAACGAGCACGTGTATAAACAATGATTTTTATTTGCTGATACTAGAACTCTGGAAGATTAGAGTTCTAGTAATCTAGCGATGAGAGTGTAATTTGGATATAAAAATAGAACCCCAACTCAAGGGAAGAAGAGTTGGGGTTTTGTTTCGGACAACGTCCTATCTATTTCACTCAAAGGTTGGGGTATATTCTAATAGTATGGGCGTACATATTTGAATCAACCTTTTTTGTGCTTACATTTACCAGCTGTGTTACCGCTCATAATGCGGTTGAACATAGCGTGGATTTCCTCGGAAGATTGACCTTCTTCACGAGCTGCTTCGATGTGGCGCATTGCCATATCATAGCGGGCTAACTTTTTCTGGGTCGTTCGCGTAAAATTCGCGACCTTTGTGTCCACATGCCATGGGTATAGCCTCCTTATTCAATAGTTTATACTTATTAACTTGCTCAATGAGAACTCCTGTACAACTTGTGTACCTGTCCTCTGGTATTATAATAAAGGGTATGGTAATAGTGGAGTCAACTAAGAAATATAATTATTTTTAAAATACCTATATAACCTTGTTAAGTGCTGATACTATCGTGTTTTAGGCGAATAAGAAGAGAATAGAGTTACGTTTTTATGAGAATTAATTAGTTATTGATAAAAACGCATGAATGAAAGTTAATATATGAAAAATCCCACAGTTGTGCTATAGTATAGAGAGATATAAAACTATATACCCTATAGTGTAGTTTTTAGCATGAGTGGGCAGTAATTACACAAAGTGAATATAAATAAAGGGAAGACTGGGATATATGCGAGATATTTATATGACAATAGGAGATGTATCAAAACTATATGGTATATCAAAGCAAAACGATTTTTATATTATGAAAAAAATTAGGCTTATTTCCGCCAGCAAAAATTGAAGAGAATGGATACCGCTATTACACATTAGAAGAATGTTATCGATTAGAGATTATTTTAACGTTAAAAAAATTAAATCTATCTTTTAAAAAGATATTCAGGATTATGTGGAGCACCGCAGTCCCTCATATGCTCAAAATTTTATTAGAAGATGCTCGGTATGGCTTTGATCGTGAAATTAATAATTTATATACCAATAAGATGAATTTAGAGAGAACCTTATTTAATTTAGAACGATATTTGAAAATTCCTAGAAATCGACTTTTTCTTTGGTATGAAAGAAGAATCTTTCTATGTACTGACTCTTATGATGCAGCAGAAGTTGGAAAGAAAAAGTTGTTTACTCTATTAGAGCATCAGTCTCAGCTGTTACAGGAAATCCCTTTTAAAAACAGTCCAAATTGGCATGTCTATAGAGGGGAGACTTATGAAAGAGGCGGGATTACACAGTATAGTCATTATTGCAACCGATGTGGGATTTGATTATGAAGGGGATAAGGAAATTGTGACTCGCCCTCGAGGAATGTATTTAGAAATGTTTTATACGGGGCTCTATGAAGAGCAAGCGCAGTGGATGTATGAGAAGGTACAATGTTACCTTGCTTATGAAGGGTTACAAATCGCAGGATCTGTGTATATTGAGCCAGTGCGTAACTATTGGACGGAAACAGATAGACGTAGCTATTTATCTAAAAATTATAATACCTGTAGAAGAATAGATAGCGGTTCAACCATATACAATATAACAAATGTATATTGAAAAACCATTTACTTTGTTACTATGATGAAGTTACATTTCAACAAGCATTCATGTAATGCAAGTCTAAGGAGGTTTTTTTATGAGTGCATTTACTTCCTTGGAAGATCACGTCACAAATGTGTGACTATTATATCTGGTGTAAAGTAAAAAAATACTTTTACAAGTGTTGACAATAAGAAAAAGGTTGGTATTATTAAGTGTAAACATTTTTTTAACTTGACACTGATTGACTTGATATATGTAAAGAGGAGGCACTCATGGAAGAACGAATGACAATAAGTTTGTTGTTGGATTTTTGAGGGGGCTTTATTGACAGAACGTCAAAGAGAATGTTACGCCTTGCATCATGAAGATGATATGTCATTAGGAGAAATTGCAGAGGAATTTGGCATTTCTAGACAAGCCGTACATGATACGATAGAACGGGCTAAATCGTTGATGGAATCCTATGAGGAAAAGTTGCACTTAATTGAGCAATATATGATGCGAAGAGATATTATTACTGAGATTAAAGAAGAAATAGGTAACACCATACCCACGTCTGATTCGATATACTCACTATTAGCAAAATTGAGGGATAGTATGGCTTTCGAAAATTTAACACATAAATTACAAGAAGCCTTTGCGTCCTTAAAAGGAAAAGGTAAAAATTTCTGAAGATGATGTCAATCTTGCGTTGCGACAAGTGCGATTTGCTTTTATTAGAAGCAGATGTAAACTTTGTGTAGCAAAGGATTTTATTAGTCGTATTAAGGAAAAGCCTTAGGGTGAAGAAGTGTTTGGATCGTTAAATCCAGCACAAACTGTTATTAAAAATCGTAAATGATGAATTGACAGCATTACTAGGTGGTACGGAAAGTCGCATTATGATTTCTCCAAAAGCTCCAACTATTATTATGTTGGTAGGCTTGCAAGGGGCAGGTAAAACGACAACGGCTGGTAAACTATCCGTACACCTTCGTAAACAAGGTAAACATCCTATGCTAGTAGCAGCCGATGTGTATCGCCCAGCTGCGATTAAGCAGCTACAAGTAGTGGGCGCTCAGATTGATATTCCCTGTGTTTGCGAATGAAACGCCAGGGGCCAATCCAGTAGAGATTGCCAAAGCGGGTATTGAAGAAGCGAAGCGCTTATTAAAAGATGTTGTCATCATCGATACAGCAGGTCGCTTGGCGATTGATGAAACGCTGATGAATGAATTAGCTAACATTAAACAAGAAGTGAAACCACATGAAATCTTGCTGGTGGTGGATGCTATGATTGGTCAAGATGCAGTGGGCACAGCAGAAGCTTTCAATAATTATCTAGGTCTAGATGGGGTAATTTTGACAAAAATGGATGGTGATGCCCGTGGTGGTGCAGCCCCTATCTATTAAAGCTGTGACGGGAACGCCAATTAAGTTTACGGGTACTAGCGAAAAAAATGGATGGCTTAGAAGTATTCCATCCAGATCGAATGGCCTCTCGTATTTTTAGACTTAGGTGATTTTAAAACATTAATTGAAAGTGCAAAAATACAATCGATGAGGAAGAAGCGAAAAAAATGGCTGAAAAAATGGCCAAAAATAACTTCACCTTAGATGATTTCTTGGCACAAATGAATCAAATTCGTAAATTGGGACCCCTACAAAACTTGTTGGGTATGTTGCCTGGTATGGGTAAATTGAAAGACCAATTGGCGGGTTTTGACTTAAATAATAAAAGAGGTACGTCAGATTGAAGCCATTATTAAATCTATGACGATGGCAGAACGTACTGATCCTAATATATTGAATGGATCTCGTCGCAAGCGGATTGCGGCAGGATCTGGTACTACTGTACAACGAGTGAATCAATTGATTAAACAATTTGAGGAGGCTCGCAAGTTCATGAAACAAATGCAGTCTATGGGCAAAGGTAAGAAGGGTATGTTCCCTAAATTACCGTTCATGGGATAATATTCTATTTAAGGAGGTGAAAGAAGAATGTTAAAAATCCGTTTAACTCGTTTAGGTGCTAAAAAGCTCCTTTCTATCGTATCGTAGTTGCTGACCTCGCGCTCCACGTGAAGGTCGTCCAGTTGATACAGTAGGTCAATACGATGCTACTAAAAACCCAGCAATCGTTAATATTGACGAAGAGAAAGCATTGGCATGGTTGGGTAAAGGTGCACAACCTACTGATACTGTTCGCTCCTTGTTCAAAAAACATGGTGTTATGCAAAAATTTGCTGACGCTAAAAAATAATTAATAGAGAGGCGTACTGTGATGCAAGAATTAATTACATTAATTGTTCAATCATTAGTTAAGCAACCTGAAGCCGTTTCTGTTACGATGGACGTCCGCGATCATGTGGAAGTGTATGAAATTCGTGTCGCACCAGATGACATGGGTAAAGTAATCGGAAAGCAAGGTAAGATTGCGAAAGCGATTCGCGCTGTGGCTAAAGCAGCGGCTATTAAAGAGAACAAGAAGATATCCGTTGATATTGTCTAAAAGGGTGGTAACATGGAAGAAATGACATTACGCGTACCCGTGGCAATTAAGTCTAAGGTTACGGACACTTTAAAAAACAAAATCGTTGCTGATTTACAACAACAAATGGACATGGTGGATCAAGATTTACAACAAATCGAGTTCCAAGCAAAACGTTTGTTAAGTGAGCAAGCAAAAATTGATGCACAAGGTTTAATCCAATTGCGTCAACAAATCGAGGAAGAAAAGCAACAACGCGTAGCTTTTCAAAGCTCAAGTAGCAGAGCGTTTGAAAGAAGCGGAGAAGCTTGAAGTTGGTTCTGAAATTGCACAAGGCCAAATGGAGCAAACTATTACTGTGAAAATCGGTGATAATTTAGATGCTCTTATGGGCTCTGAAATTTTGCTAGAAGATGGCAAAATTGTTGCATTCCGTAAATAATGGATACTCAAGAACTGATTACCATCGGTGTGATCGTCGCTCCGCACGGTGTGCGGGGCGATGTTCGTATATTACCGAGAACAGACTTTCCAGAACGGTTTATGAATATGGATGTGTGCTACATGAATGGTGAACCATACCATATTACATCTGCTAAATTTCATAAGCAGTTTATTTTGGCTACTTTTAAAGAATTACCTGACCGTACAGCAGTTGAACGATTGGGTAAGCAAGAAATAAAAGTGCCAAGACAAGATTTGATGGAATTGCCAGAAGATAGATATTATATCTTTGAAATCGAAGGCCTTGCTGTGGAAGATACAGAGGGCAATGATTTAGGCATTGTAAAAGAAGTATTGCAACCTGGTGCGAACGATGTATACGTCGTAGCCAAAGAGGGTGAGCCGGATTTATTATTGCCAGCTCTAAAAACAGTGGTGTTAACCATTGATATTGAAGGTGGTAAAATGATCGTAGATCCTCCAGAATGGTTGTAATAGAAAGTCCCTTGTACTGAGTGCAATGATGCATTCAGTACAGGGACTTTTTGTTTTATATATACATAGGACTGGTAGTGTAATCATAATGGCTATCACGATAGAGTGGGTTCTCTACGGTGAGCCGCCATAGACGACTTGCCAGTTGATCTTGCTCGCACAGTACTTTGGTAACACCAGTTACTTGCTGACAGAAAGGTGCCCATTTTTTGAACGATAGGAATAGAGGAACGCTTTTCTTTTTAGATATTGACGACCCTTTTGTCGTTGAAAGCGAGCAGTCGTCCATAGGTAGGTCCTTGCTGGTAGCACTCTTGGAACATCTCTTTAGTGCGGTGGAAGAGACTGTAGCTAGCGATGCGATCGAGACGAGCATAGGTGTAGCGTCTTGATTTTTAAACTTTCACGGGCCTGCTCCCAAGAAGAGGGGCCCTCGCAGTGAGCCATGCCCTTCTAAACCATCACCATATCTTGTAAGTGTTGTAATTCTTCTTTGGTCGCTATGCGGCTAGTGACGTGAATCATATCATAATAGCGATCAAGATTGGCATAATAGTTGGCTTTGCACAATATCTATAGCAAGAGGGCTACCATAGACGGTACGTAGTGATGCCACTGAAAGTGTCTTCTTCTAAAAAGGAGGTATCGGATACTTGTTGCGCGTTGTGAGACCTGGATAGACTGGAAGACGTATGTTTGGATGCATAAATAGCACTTCGCAAGGCAGTACCAGATGGTAAGGAGTTATCTAAGGTTGGATTGTGATGGGAACTAGTTCGTTCCACAGGAATAATGTCTAAATTGATATGATAGCGATGCAAGGCGCGTATGTATTCAATGCCTAAGATAGTATTAGGGTCATTATCCAACAGACTCATACTGTTTGAGCTTTCTAATGCGTTGCTTTTTTGCAAACCCCTTGTACTGCTTTTACGAAGGGCTGTGGCATAAGAGTATCCTTGAGCCAAGAATGTGCGCAACAATTCTTGCGTACTAGGGCGATCTCAACGCTTTGGCAACGGATACAAGGCTCTCTACTTGCGTATGGCTGGCCCCCAAAATGAAATGGAATCACACCCAAGAGCATGTAACAATCGAATGCCACCGGAGGCAAAAATATTCAGCAGAACTAACAGCGAACATGGAAGGTAATTCAAAGACGATGTCGGCACCGCCCATGACAGCCCATTGGGCACGGTGAAATTTAGAAAATATGGCAGGTGTTCCTCGTTGTACAAAGTCGCCGCTCATCACAACGAGCAAAGTTGTCTCTGGATATGCACGGCGAAGCTCTTGTAATTGATGGGCGTGGCCTTTGTGAAAGGGATTATATTCTGCAATAATGCCAATAGTTTTCATGTTTGTACCTCCTATGTGTATAGTATACAAAGAAATGTCAAAAAAGGGTAGAAAAAAACCTTACATTAATGGTATAATTGGGCGTAGAGTATTGTATCTATATGAGGTGAACTTATGAAACAATATATCATCGCCCTCGGATTGGGAATGATGTTCCTATTAGGTGGCTGCGGCAACCAGCAAGCAATTGATACCTATAGTTTCGGTCAAAAGGTCATTAATGTAGGTCAATCGGAAGTGATTGTAGATTCTCCTTTTGATTTTGGCCAACTTGATAAAATAGTTGCCAATGACAAAGGGCAGCCATTCACTGTGTATGCGGGACTTGATAAGAACTATGGAGTGTTTGTGAGTGCTACGCAAGCATCAGCAGGAGCTCCTTTACTAAGTTTAGAAGAGTCCGCAAAAATAGCTCAACAAGAGTTAGGAAAAGAACTTGGGCAAACAGGAGCTAATGTACCTTGGAATCAAGAAAAGGTACAAGTGGATGGTGTACCAGCCATAAAATCTACATTGGCCACGAATGCGAATGGTCATAAAGTTGGTTTCACTCAATACACATTTATTAACAAAGGTGTATTGTGGAATATACGCTATTCATACAGCGATGCATCTCCTGTAGGAGAAGAAATTAATCAACGTGTGAATGGGCACATTCAAATTACTAAGAAAGAGGGATAAGTAATGAACGTTTTAGTCGTAAACTGCGGTAGCTCCTCCTTGAAGTATCAATTAATTGATATGGAGCATGAAGTTGTATTGGCGAAAGGTCAATTCGAAAAAATCGGTTCCGATGATGCAATTTTCACTCATCGTCGTCCAGATGCAGACAAATTAGAGCGCATCGAGCCAGTAGCTGACCACAAAGTGGCGTTACAAGTCTTATTGGATATTTTTGCAGATCCAGAACATGGCGTAATTAGTTCCATGGACGAAATCGATGCTGTAGGTCATCGTGTAGTACATGGTGCTGAAAAATTCGCTGATTCCGTATTGATCACTCCTGCAGTGATGGAAGCATTGGAAGAATGCGCGAAAATCGCTCCACTTCACAATCCTCCAAACATCCAAGGTATCGAAGCATGCCAAAAAATTATGCCAAATGTACCACAAGTTGGTGTATTTGATACAGCATTCCATCAAACAATGCCAGCTGAGGCATTCTTATATGGTCTTCCATACGAAGCATACACTGATTTAGGTGTTCGTCGTTATGGTTTCCATGGTACTTCCCACAAATATGTGGCACAACGTGTGGCTGAATTGATGGGTAAACACATGTCCGATCTTCGTATCGTATCCTGTCACTTAGGTAATGGTTCTTCCGTTACAGCTATCAAAGGTGGCCGTTCTATCGATACTTCCATGGGCTTCACTCCATTATCTGGTTTGATCATGGGCACTCGTTGTGGTGATATCGACCCAGCTATCGTTCCTTACTTGATGGAAAAATGGGATATGACATACCATGAAATCGATGCTATCATGAACAAAAATCTGGTGTATTCGGTATTTCTGGTGTATCCAATGACTTCCGTGTTATCGAAGAAGTTGCTGAAGAAGGCAATAAACGTGCTCAATTGGCATTGGATATGTTCCATTACAAAGTACGTTCTACAATCGGTGCGTATGTAGCTGTTATGGGTGGTGTTGACGCTATCGTATTCACAGCTGGTATCGGTGAAAATGGTATTGGCAACCGTGATGCAATCTGCAATGGTTTAGAATACTTAGGCACTCGCATCGATCCTGAACGCAACAATGTTCGTGGTAAAGAGCAAGAAATCAGTGCAGAAGGTTCCAAAGTTAAAATCTTTGCAATTCCTACAAATGAAGAAATCATGATCGCTCGTGATACAAAACGTATCACTAGCCCATTAGTGATGAAAAACTGGTAATCTCTGGTTACTCGTGAAAGAGTCTCCTCTATGAGGAGGCTCTTTTTGTTATACATAGGTGGTTTAAGATCGAAAGTACAAGGTGCGAGTGATAGAAGGCTACTAAGGTGTCCAGATAATTTTGTGCAATAAGTGCTAGATTATATTTGATACTATAGTAGGTAGATGTATTGATATGTAATAAAAAGGAGTTTGCTAACTTGTATGCAAATTATATAGATAAGAGATTTATATATATGTACAAAACAAGTTGTACAAATAGGATGCGTCGTACTCAATAGAGTACGGCGTATTGTCGTTTATAGGAGTTGTAGAGTTACTTTCAAATGATGGAGGAATTATGTTGGACTTACAATCATATCAACTGCCGAGAGAAAAGTTTATTGCCTTAGGACCAGAAGCGTTAGCGTTGGAAGAGTTGATTGCTATTTTATTGCGAACTGGAAGAAAAAGGGGCCTCTGTAGTTAACAGTAGCGAACGATGTGGTGACACATATGGAGACTTTCACAGGAGGATTAAATGATGTTACAGTGGACCGATTGCGAGAAATCAATGGGGTTGGGCAAAGATAAAGCTGTAACAATATGTGCAGCCATAGAACTAGGGCAGACGATTAGGGGCAGATGAAGGTAGATTGGAAAGATTTTTAGTACACCAGAAGCAGTGGCCAATTATATGATGGAACGATTACGACATAAAACAGAGGAACATTTTTATATCTTGTTATTGACGGTGAAAAATAAATTAATTAAGCCTGTTCTTATCTCAAAAGGGGGATTAACGAGTAGTACGGCAGAGCAGAGAGCTGTATTCCGTCATGCCATTGATGCGAATGCAGGTGCCATAATCTTGATGCATAATCACCCATCAGGGATCCCTACGGAGAGCAGTGATGACGTGCGGGTGACGAAAGTATTTGCAAGAGCTGGAGAGGTCATGGGGATTCCTGTGCTAGACCATATCATCATTGGAGATGGAACGTATGTAAGCTTTTTATTGGAAAAAGGTATACTATAAGGGTGCAGATATGCTCTAAATTTGCTATAATTAAATGATTGAAACGATGAAATAGAATCAGAGGTTATAGCGTGCGAATTATTGGAATTGATCCGCTATGCTATTTGTGGATATGGTATTATTGATGTCATAGGGAGCTCGTTGAAACCAGTTACCTATGGTGTGATTACTACAGATGCAAAAGACACCGGAAGCGAGACGATTAGAAATTATATTTAATGAGTTAAGTGATATTTTAGAAGAATTTCGCCCTCAAAAGTTTGGTATAGAAAGCTGTACCTTGCTCGTAATGTGACGACAGGTATTGGTGTTGCCCAAGCTAGGGTGTTACTTGCTCGTGGCGAGCCAGCAAGATTTGCCGATTTACGAGTATACTCCATTACAGGTCAAACAATCTGTGGTAGGTTACGGAAAAGCAACAAAAGAACAAGTTACCTATATGACGATGAACTTGCTGGGTATTCGTGAAAAATTAAACCCGATGATGCGGCGGATGCGTTAGCGATTGCCATTTGCACAGCTCATAGCTCGCATACAGATACATTAAAACAGATTTTACAATTGTGAGGATACTATGATTGCATATATAAAAGGAATTGTTACCCATCGACTAGTGGAGGCTGTCTATGTCAATGTACATGATGTAGGATATCGTGATATGTACCTAGCTCTGTGCAAAAGTCAATTGCAAGTAGGGGAAGAAACGTGTTTATATACCTATACGAATGTACGTGAAGATGCCATACAGCCATATGGTTTTTTTAACAATAAAAGATTATGAATTATTTTTAATGCTAATTTCTGTATCTGGGGTAGGGACCCAAATTAGGGTTAGCATTTTTATCTGCCATTAGCCCAGATCAATTTGTAGGTCTTATTATTAGTGGTGATACAAAAAGGCTTGCAAAAGTTACTGGGATTGGATCAGCAGAGAGATTAGTGCTGGAACTAAAAAGATAAAATTGAAAAGTTTAGGGCATTGCAGGACTTTTCACACCTAGTGGTACTATATCAGCATTGGTAAAAGCACCTGTTGGGGTTACGGAAGAAGTGGTAGAAGCCTTAATGGCACTAGGGTATAGTACGCAAGAGGTACAGCCAGTCGTGCAAGATGTGTATGATGGCACACAGGAAGTACCAGAGTTATTAAAACAAGTATTAGCAGCATTAGGTAAAGGAAGATAAGTATGGATCAAGAAAATCGAATTGTGACCATGCAAGAGCGTGAAGAAGATACTTGGCAGTATAGTCTTCGCCCACGATATTTGAAAGAATACATTGGTCAAACGCAAGCGAAAGAAAATCTACATATCTTTATAGAAGCTGCAAAAATTACGTGGTGAAACCTTGGACCATGTATTGTTATATGGACCGCCAGGGCTAGGCAAAAACAACTTTAGCGGGAATTGTAGCCAATGAGTTAGGGCGTTAATTTTCGAGTGACATCGGGGCCCTGCCATCGAACGAGCAGGTGATTTAGCAGCCCATTAAGTAACTTACAACCTGGTGACGTACTATTTATTGATGAGATTCACCGCTTGTCACGATCGGTAGAAGAAGTATTATATTCTGCTATGGAAGATTATGCTTTGGATATTATTATCGGTAAAGGGCCAAGTGCTAGATCGGTTCGTATTGAACTGCCTAAGTTTACTTTAATTGGAGCCACTACACGAGCGGGTGCTTGGCTGCACCTTTGCGCGATCGATCTGGTGTGATTAGTCGACCAGAATATTCAAGCAAAAATGAATTAGAATTTATTGTCAGTCGTTCCGCAGATATTTTAGATATTCATATGGAGCCAGAAGGGGCTAGTGAAATTGCACGAAGATCTCGTGGAACCCCTAGGATTGCAAATCGTCTGTTGAAACGTGTACGCGATGTAGCGCAAGTATTGGGCGATGGAGTGATTACAAAAGAGATTGCAGACCAAGCATTACAACGATTAGATATTGATGCGTTAGGGTTAGACCGTATTGATCGTAGAATTTTGCATACAATTATCGAAAAAAATTTGATGGTGGACCGGTTGGTGTTGATACAATAGCGGCTTCTGTTAGTGAAGAGCGTGAAAGTATTGAAGATGTGTATGAACCATATTTTAATGCAATTAGGGTTATTGGCTAGAACGAACCGAGGACGTATTGTGACGCCAGCTACGTATGATCATTTAGGGATTGCTAGAAAGGCGGAACCATGAGGGGATTAAGATATCGCTGTTTAGCGATGGGGATTGTCATTCGCCTTATTGGGGACGGCTTCTATAGCGGAGGCAGCGCAGTCTAACGTGCAACCAAGGCAAAGAAAAATCGTGAAAGCCACCTTTTGTAAAACCGAATGAAAGGGATCGTAATCAGGAGCAAACTGACAATCATCGTAAGCCGAATGTACCGCAGAGAAAGCCAGTGAATACACTGAAACCAGTTAAGGCAGACCAGAAGCCAATGACACATGCAGCAAAAAGCAGTGACCGAAAAGAAGCCGATCATAGATCAAGAAAGCGCATCGAAGCAGACTGGCGGAGAACCAGTGATTCGAGTACTCTTAGGAAATCGTTCGCAAGCATTTAGCATCACTAGTGCTTCACCTATGGTTGTCTTAGATAGTATGCAAAAGTTCAGACTATAGGGTGTAGGTCAGTCAGTGACAATTTCCTCTAGTTCTGGGATTGTGCATGGAATGGACAGGCTATGGGTCAATCTGTGACTGTACAAAATGAACAAGGGCGGTACGGATCCATATTGCAGACATTAGGAAAAACGTATCGTGGTGCTATTACGGCGCTAGCTAATGGATCAGGGACCGTCAGTGTCATTAATGTACTGGGTTTAGAACAGTATGTGCAAGGCGTTGTTCCAGAAGAAGTGAGTGCCTCAGTTGGCCTGCACCAGCATTAGAAGCCCGCCGTGGCAGCCAGAACATATGCTATGAACTCTATGAACAGTAGACGAGGAAGTACTTTATGATATAGGTACCACCACCCTGATCAAGTGTATGGTGGTAAAAGCAGTGAATATGCTAGCACGAATGCAGCTGTAAATCAAAACACGTGGGATGGTCATCACGTATCAAGGAAAAACCGATCAATGCACTCTTTCATTCCGATGGTGGAGGGTATACAGAAGATAGTGTTAACTTATGGGGCAATGATCTGCCGTACCTAAAAGGAGTACAAGATTATTCGAACCATGAAGGCACAACAGTTTGGAATGTCATTACCAGCCGTGAGAGCATTGAAAAAGAAATTTGGCTGGAGCTAGTAAATCTGTAGGAGCCTTTGAAACAAATTGAGTTGACGCTCACTCAACCTCTCGCCCGATGAAAGCCTTAGATCGAGGTGTATCAGGGCGCATTAAGTCGATGAAGTTTGTTGGTGAACGTGGCATAGTGACATTGACAGGAGAACAAGTGCAGGGACTATTTGGTTTAAAATCTACCTTGTTTGACATGTATATAGGGCAAACGCCACCTAGTCGTATTGATGGGTCGACCATGAAAGTAAACCACACGTTTGGTAACGGTAATCAAACTGTGACCATACACGGATATGGATGGGGTCATGGTTTGGGACTTTCACAATGGGGTGCCGCAGAAATGGCGAGTCGAAAAGAGGCGAGCCAACCGAACTATTACAAAGTGATTTTACAACATTATTACCAAGGTACGGCGATTACGAAACTGTACAATTAACTAGAAGGAATAGTATGAAAGTATCTGATTTTTAATTATGATTTACCAGAAGAACTCATTGCATAACATCCAGTGGAACCACGTGATGCATCGCGGTTAATGACATTGGATAAAGTGAGTGGAGTGATATCTCATAAAGACTCCTTCCGTGCTATATTAGATGAGCTACGCGAAGGTGATGTATTGATTTTTAATAATACAAAGGTAATCCCTGCACGATTATATGGAGAACGAAAAGGTACTGGAGGTAAGGTAGAAGTATTATTGCTGGACGCCTCAAAGGTGAGCACCTTTGGGAATGCCTTGTGAAGCCGGGTAAAAATGTCAAAAGGGCAAGAACCGTCCTTGGTGCGAATTTGAAGCAGTTATTGTAGACCATACAACGTTTGGTGGTCGATTGATTCAATTTAAGCCGAATGGTAATTTTGATGAGATTATCAATGACATCGGAGAGATGCCGTTACCACCATATATCCATGAAAAATTAGAAGACAAAGATAGATACCAAACAGTATATGCAAAGGAAAAAGGGATTCGCTGCAGCACCCCACAGCGGGGCTACATTTACGCCTGCTCTATTACAAGAGATTCAGAACAAAGTGGGTACAGATTGGATTTGTTACTTTGCATGTAGGCTTAGGTACCTTCCGTCCAGTGTCGGCAGAGTCTACTGAAGATCGCGATATGCATAAAGAGTTTTTACCATGTGTCAGAAGAAACTGCAGAATTAGTTAATCGTGCCAAAGCAGAAGGTCGAAGAGTCATTGCGGTAGGAACTACGTCGGTGCGGACTTTAGAATCTGCAGCCACAGACATAGGTCGTGTACATAGCGGTTCTGACTGGACCCAAATTTTTATCTATCCTGCTATACTTATAAAATGGTAGATGCATTAATTACTAACTTTCATTTGCCACAGTCCACCTTGTTGATGCTTATTAGTGCGTTAGCAGGTAGAGAGAATTGTTTGGCAGCCTATGAGGAGGCAGTTAAGGAAAAATATAGATTTTTCAGTTTTGGAGATGCTATGTTTGTCTGATAAGATGAAAAGTATGTTATAATACAAAAGTAATGAAGGAGGTATGTATGGCAATTAAATATGAATTGCAAAAACAATGTCCTCACACAGGTGCAAGGGGCAGGGTTGCATACCCTCATGGAACGTATGAAACACCGATGTTTATGCCAGTAGGTACACAAGCAACGGTAAAAACATTGGCTCCAGAGGAGTTAAAAGCGATGGGGTCTCAAGTCATTTTGAGCAATACCTATCATTTATTCTTGCGTCCTGGTCCTGAACTGGTGGAAGAAGCAGGGGGATTGCATAAATTTATGAATTGGGATCAAGCTATTTTAACTGATAGTGGTGGCTTCCAAGTGTTCAGTCTAGGCAAGTTACGTAAGATTACAGAAGAAGGGGTTAACTTTCGATCTCTATTTAGATGGATTCAAAAAGTTTTTGTCTCCCGAAGTAGCCACTCAGTACAAGAGCAATTAGGTTCCGATATTATGATGGCTTTCGATGAGTGCATTCCGTATCCAGCAGATCATCAGTATGCAGATGCATCTACAGCGAGAACGACCCGTTGGGCTGAGCGTTGTCAGGAAGCGCGTCGGTCTAAGAAGCAAGGCATGTTCGGTATTGTGCAAGGTGGTATGTACCAAGATCTTCGTGAAAGAAGTGCCAAAGAGTTAGTAGCCATGGACTTTGAAGGCTACAGTATCGGTGGTCTTTCCGTAGGGGAACCGCATGACTTAATGTATGAAGTGCTGGAGTACACAACGCCATTATTGCCAACTAATAAAGCTCGCTATTTGATGGGTGTTGGTACCGCGGATTGTTTAGTAGAAGGCGTTGCTCGTGGTATCGACATGTTTGACTGCGTATATCCAACACGCGTGGCTCGAAATGGGATGGCCATGACTTGGAAAGGCCGTTTGAATTTGCGTAATGCTTCATTCATGCGCGACTGGGGACCTATTGAAGAAGGCTGTGGTTGTTATACCTGTCAAAACTATACACGTGCTTATATTCGACACTTGTACAAGGCAGAAGAAATTCTCGCATTCCGTCTAGTGTCGTATCATAATTTATATTTCTTATTAGAATTCATGCGACAAATGCGCAAGGCTATCCTAGAGGATCGTTTTCGCAGCATTCCGTGAGGAATTCTGCATTATTTTACTTCAAATAGGAGGAACTATGGATTTCTTAGGATTTTTCCAAGGTCAAACGGGCCAAGCAGCATAGCAGTGCTCATTATGGTAGTTATTTTTATTTTATGTTGTATCGTCCACAAAAAGAAACAACAGAAGAAAACGTCAGTGCGTTATTAGATAGCTTAAAAAAAGGTCAAAAGGTGTTGACGATTGGCGGCATTCATGGTGAACTGTAACACTTTTCAGAAGACACTGCAGTATTGCGAGTGGCAGAAAAAGTAGAAATGACATTTGCTCGATCTGCTATTGCACAGGTTCTTGGAAAGGACCAAAGTAATGGATAAAAACAAACACTGCGTCAAGAGTTTCTTTTAAAACGAAGCAGTGTAACAATGGATATGGTGTCTCTTTGGTCAAAACAACTGAGCCGGCAACTGTGGTCTCTCCCAGAGGTGAGAGAAGCGCAACATATTATGGCCTATTTATCGATGCCCAAAGAGGCGAATTTAGATGTGTTTCAGCGGAAGCGTTAGAGCAACAGAAAGATATCTATGTACCTGTTTGTATCAATAAAACAGAGATGATAGGTGTTCATCTGGATGATTCAGATGATGTAGAACGAGGCACATTAGGGATACTGAATTCTAAGAAACCATATCGAATTGTAGATCCCCATATCGTAGATTGCGTATTAGTGCCAGGGTTAGCTTTTGATGCAACTGGTGGACGCATGGGTATGGGGGCAGGATATTATGACCGATATTTGCAACAGATTGCTTTTGAAAAACGTATCGGCATTGCTTGGGATAACCAACTTTCAGAGAAAGCGTTACCTATGGCAGCACATGATGAGTGGATGCATAAGATTGTAACACCGTCTGAAAGTATCCAGTGTAGTAAAGGATAGGAGGGAATCCATTGAACACAAAAAGCAGCTTTACGCTTTTTGGCGTAGTAGCAGTTATTTTGGGCTTATTTATTTGGCTCTATTGGACCATTAGCTAACTCTATCAAGCAAGGGTTAGATTTACAAGGTGGGACTCACATTGTATTAGAAGCACAAGATTCTGGTCCTAATGTGGTAACGGATGATGCAGTAGAACGTGTCATTCAAATTTTAGGTCGCCGTATCAATGAAAATGGCTTAACAGAGCCAATTATTCAACGAGAAGGTAAAAACGTATTATTATTGAATTACCAGGGGAAAAAGACCCGCAAAAAGCGATTGAAACAGTTGGTAAAACAGCGGTTCTTGAATTCCGTGATGAAAATGGTAAAGTTCATTTAGATGGTAATGATTTAAAAGATGCGAAAGAACAATTAGAAGGTAAACAAGCATCTGTTAATATTCAATCGACAGATGAAGGGGCCAAAAATCCGGCGCTTTAACAACAGTCACATTGGTCGCCATATCGGCATTTACCTTGATGGCGAGCAATTGACGAATCCTGCAGTTAATGAACCAATTACTGGTGGTAGTGCTCGTATTACAGGTAGCCGTGACCTAGAAGAAGCAAAAAATCTAGCTATCTTATTACGTTCTGGTGCATTACCTGTCAAAGTAGAAGTTATGGAGGTTCGTACAGTAGGCCCTACATTAGGTCAGGACCCAAAGATAAATCTGTTATCGCCTTCGGAGTAGGGATTGCATTGATTATTGCTTTCATGCTTGTTTTATATCGTTTGTCAGGATTTGTGGCAACTATTGCCTTGTTGGTATTTGTATTAATTTTAGTGGGTATTCTGGGGCCGCATGCTCTGAATGCAACGATGACATTGCCTGGGGTAGCGGGGATTATCCTGAGTATGGGTGTCGCCGTGGATGCGAATATACTTATATTTGAACGCTTCAAAGAAGAAGTAACGGATGGCAAAACATTGCGTATGTCTATGGAATCAGGATTTAGACGTGCCTTTGATACAATTTTTGATGCTAATACATCAGTTATGATTACAGCTGTTATCCTAATTGTATTAGGTAGTGGTCCTGTAAAAGGGTTTGCTATCAACTTGGCATTAGGGGTTATTGTATCTATGTTCACAGCCGTATCTATGAGTCGTACCTTGATGCATATGCTCATTGCAGCTCGTATTACGAATCGTCCATTCTGGTATGGATCTCAATGTATCTCCATCTGTAACGATGGAAGTGTTTGCGAAAGGAGATAAGAAAATGACATTTGATGTAATAAAACGTCATCGTTGGTGGTTTAGTATCTCCTCCATTGCAGTTATCCTGAGTATTATTTCCATGTTTATGTATGGATTTAACTTGGTATCGACTTTTACAGGTGGTACCATTGTAGAAGTTGAATTTGCTAAGCCAGTTCGCGTATTGAGCTGTACGCGACAATTTGAAAGCCTTTGATTTAGAAAACCTGTCATTCAATTGTCTGGTTCGGATGCGACAGATACAGAAGGCAAAACGGTAATGATCCGTACTCGTAATCTTGAGGCCAGTGAAAGTCAAGCCGTTGTAGAAGCCTTTGAATAAAAACCTAGCAGAAGGCACAGTAAAACGTATTGAATCTGTAGGTGCTGTAATTGGTTCGAAGTCACTGAACATGCATTGACTAACTTGCTAATTGCCTTTGTAGCATTGGCATTGTATATTACCCATCGATTTGAATACCGTGTAGCTCTCATCTTGTTTGGCAGCTATTTTCCATGACTTAATCATGGTGTTAGGGATATTCCTTTCTTCCATTTAGAAATTGATTCTTCTTTCCTGGCTGCAATTTTGACAGTTATTGGTTACTCTATGAATGAATCTGTAGTAATTTTTGACCGAATTCGTGAGAATACACATACACATAAACGAACAGATACGTTTGCAGATCTTGCGAATGCAAGTATTCATCAAAGTATCCATCGTAGTTAAAGTATACATTATCTACAGTTTTGTTTTGGCATGTTGTTCCCTATATTTCTTTGGTGGGGATACAACCAAAAATCTTTGCGCTATGTATGATTATTGGATTCGTAAGTGGTGCTTATTCCTCCATTTGCGTAGCAACATCGTTATGGGCAATTTGGAAATCTAATAAAAAGATGCACGTAATCGTCACTAATGATGCTATTCTGTTTTAATCTGAGGAAACGAGCAACATATTCTGACCCGAACTGATCCCTACGGTAGGTTTGTTCCGGAACATGTTGCTCGTTTCTGCGTTTGGACATTTAGGCAATAAGACTGTAGTAAAAACCGTTCTACGCAAAAAGGGCGTTCCTTGGTGGATTAATAGATTGGTAGATGAGTTGGAAAACGAACAACATATTCCTTCTAGTTGATCCTACGGTAGTTTTTGTTCTGGAATGTGTTGCTCGTTTCTTGATTTAGATATTTAGTTAAAATAGTGTTGGAAACATTTTTGCATGAAGATGGGGTTTATAGGTGCATAGTAGGATTTAATGAAGTTCGAAAAATAATTGCTATAAGGGGTTGCAAATTATTTGGAACAGTATTAATACTTTTAGTGCTTGAGACACAAGCACTTTTAATTTTCTCAAATCATATTAGATGAAAGAAAATATGATTAAAATAACTGTTGGACACAAATTTGTGAATCTGTTATCATAATCTAGTCGCCACAACACAGGGTTGTGAAAGACGAAGTTGAACTTTGAAAACTGGAACAATGTAAGGTAATTACTGAAAGAAGTCAAAACATAAGCCAGAGTGCGGGTTTCCATAGTTGAGACCAACCAAATAAATTCTAGCCGAGCAATTGGCAACAACGAAAATGAATGAGCTATCAAATAGCTTCAAGATATCTTGGAGAGTTTGATCTCTGGCTCAGGACGAACGCTGGCGGCGTGCTTAACACATGCAAGTCGAATGGACAGACAGAGAGCTTGTTTCAGAAGTTAGTGGCGAACGGGTGAGTAACGCGAATCAACCCGCCTCTTCAGAGGGGATAACAACGGGAAACCGTTGCTATACTCGCGTACGATTCACGAGTGGCATCGCTTGTGAAATGAAAGGTGGCTCTATGTATAAGCTATCGCTGAAGGAGGGATTGCGTCTGATTAGCTAGTTGGAGGGTAACGGCCCACCAAGGCAATGATCGCAGCCGGTCTGAGAGGATGAACGGCCACATTGGGACTCGAGACACGGCCCAAACTCCCTACGGGAGGCAGCAGTGGGAATCTTCCGCAATGGACGAAAGTCTGATGGAGCAACGCCGCGTGAGTGATGAAGGTCTTCGGATTGTAAAGCTCTGTTAATCGGGACGAAAGAGTTCTGTGTAAATACGCAGAAAAGTGACGGTACCGAATAGAAAGCCACGGCTAACTACGTGCCAGCAGCCGCGGTAATACGTAGGTGGCAAAGCGTTGTCCGGAATTATTGGGCGTAAAGGCGCGCAGGCGGCCTATCCAGTCTGTCTTAAAAGTTCGGGGCTCAACCCCGTGATGGGATGGAAACTAGTAGGCTAGAGTATCGGAGAGGAAAGCGGAATTCCTAGGTAGCGGGTGAAATGCGTAGATATTAGGAAGAACACCAGTGGCGAAGGCGGCTTTCTGGACGAAAACTGACGCTGAGGCGCGAAAGCCAGGGGAGCGAACGGGATTAGATACCCCGGTAGTCCTGGCCGTAAACGATGGGTACTAGGTGTAGGAGGTATCGACCCCTTCTGTGCCGGAGTTAACGCAATAAGTACCCCGCCTGGGGAGTACGACCGCAAGGTTGAAACTCAAAGGAATTGACGGGGGCCCGCACAAGCGGTGGAGTATGTGGTTTAATTCGACGCAACGCGAAGAACCTTACCAGGTCTTGACATTGATGGACGAAACAAGAGATTGTTCCTTTCCTTCGGGAGCCAGAAAACAGGTGGTGCACGGCTGTCGTCAGCTCGTGTCGTGAGATGTTGGGTTAAGTCCCGCAACGAGCGCAACCCCTATCTTATGTTGCCAGCACGTAATGGTGGGAACTCATGAGAGACTGCCGCAGACAATGCGGAGGAAGGCGGGGATGACGTCGTCATCATGCCCTTATGACCTGGGCTACACACGTACTACAATGGGCTTTAATAGAGGGAAGCGAAGCCGCGAGGTGGAGCAAACCCCAGAAACAAGCTCTCAGTTCGGATCGTAGGCTGCAACTCGCCTACGTGAAGTCGGAATCGCTAGTAATCGCAGGTCAGCATACTGCGGTGAATACGTTCCCGGGCCTTGTACACACCGCCCGTCACACCACGAAAGTCGGAAGTGCCCACAGCCGGTGGGGTAACCTTCGGGAGCCAGCCGTCTAAGGTAAAGTCGATGATTGGGGTGAAGTCGTAACAAGGTAGCCGCATCGGAAGGTGCGGCTGGATCACCTCCTTTCTAGGGAGACATACACTAGCACAAGATGTTAGATGTCACACTAGGTCGACACTTTGGTCACCTACATTGTTCAGTTTTGAGAGGTCAACTCTCAAAAGTTAGTATTGACAAGCATATGAAGCTTGAGTATACTAACAACAGCTGTTCTTTGAAAAACCGCATAGAAGATAATAAAAATTTATGATTTGGTCTCTTAGAGTTGACTCTAAGGGTTAGACCAAGCACATAGATTCTCTAAATTAACTTATAAGGTGAGAGCATCCGAAAGGATGACTCTAAAGCAAAAAGACATAACCATATGTCACTATCAAGTAAAGATAGTAAGGGCATACGGTGGATGCCTTGGCTATACTGGCCGAAGAAGGACGCGGTAAGCTGCGAAAAGCTACGGAGAGGTGCAAGCGACCATTGACCCGTAGATATCCGAATGGGGGAACCCGGCAGAGAAAAGCTCTGTCACCCATACCAGAGAGTATGAGGAGGGCACCTGGGGAACTGAAACATCTAAGTACCCAGAGGAAAAGTAATCAAACGAGATTCTCTTAGTAGCGGCGAGCGAACGAAGAGCCCAAACCGGACTGGTTCGCCAGACCGCTGAGGACTGCTAACAAGCATAAATGGGATAGACGAACCGACTTGGAACGGTCGGCCGAAGAAGGTGAAAGCCCTGTAGTCGAAATCCTGCATATGTGGAGCAGTATCCAGAGTACCACGAGACACGTGAAACCTTGTGGGAAGCAGGGGGGACCACCCTCCAAGGCAAAATACCAGTATGGACCGATAGCGCATAGTACCGTGAGGGAAAGGTGAAAAGCACCCCGGAGGAGGAGTGAAAGAGAACCTGAAACCGTATGTCTACAAACAGTCGAAGACCGTATAATTGCAGGTCGACGGCGTGCCTATTGAAGAATGAACCGGCGAGTTACTGTCACTAGCGAGGTTAAGCGGAAAACGTGGAGCCGAAGCGAAAGCGAGTCTGAATAGGGCGAAGAGTTAGTGGTAGTAGACCCGAAACCGTAGTGATTCATCCATGGCCAGGTTGAAGCACAGGTAAATATGTGTGGAGGACCGAACTCGTGAGCGTTGAAAAGCTTTTGGGATGAGTTGTGGATAGGGGTGAAATGCCAATCGAACACGGAGATAGCTGGTTCTCCCGAAATAGCTTTTAGGGCTAGCCTCATGGTAAAGAGTATAGGCGGTAGAGCTCTGATCGGGCTAGGGCCCACACCGGGTACCGAACCTAGTCAAAACTACGAATGGCTATACTTTACATGGGAGTCCAGACTATGAGTGATAAGGCCCATAGTCAAGAGGAAACAGCCCAGACCACCGACTAAGGGCCCCCAATGCTGCATTAGTGGCAAAGGATGTGAGTTTCCAAACAACCAGGATGTTGGCTTAGAAGCAGCCACCATTTAAAAGAGTGCGTAATAGCTCACTGGTCGAGAGACTCTGCGCCGAAAAATGTCCGGGGCTAAAATGCAGAGCTGAAGTCGTGGCAATGGTAGTAATACCATTGGGTAGGGGAGCGTTCTTATTGGATTGAAGCAGTACCGGAAGGAGCTGTGGACTGGTAAGAAGTGAGAATGCCGGTATGAGTAGCGAAAAAGAAAGGTGAGAATCTCTTTCCACCGAAAGCCCTAAGGGTTCCTGAGCAACGATCGTCGTCTCAGGGTAAGTCGGGACCCTAAGCCGAGGCGGAAAAAGCATAGGCGATGGACAACAGGTTGAAATTCCTGTACTAGTATGAATTGTTTGATCGATGGAGTGACGCAAACAGGTAGGTTAGCATGCGATTGGAAGTGCATGTTTAAGCGTGTAGGTTGAGTAACAGGTAAATCCGTTACCTAAAAAGCTGAGGCGTGATGACGAGCTCAATAGAGCGAAGTAATTGATCCTAAGTTGCCGAGAAAAGCTTCTAGGTAGAGACATACTACCCGTACCAAAACCGACACAGGTAGGCGGGAGAGAATCCTAAGGTGCGCGGAAAACCCTCGTTAAGGAACTCGGCAAATGCATCCGTAACTTCGGGAAAAAGGATGACCCATGTAGTGTGAAAGCTTGTAACGGCTCTAGCATGAATGGGTGGCACAAGAGAGCGCAAGCGACTGTTTACCACAAACACAGGTGCCTGCTAAAGCGAAAGCTGACGTATAGGTGCTGACACCTGCCTGGTGCTGGAAGGTTAAGAGGAGGGTTAGAAGTAATTCGAAGCTCTGAATTGAAGCCCCAGTAAACGGCGGCCGTAACTATACCCGGTCCTAAGCAGCGAAATTCCTTGTCGGGTAAGTTCCGGACCCGCACGAAAGGTGTAACGAGGACTTGCGCAATTGTCTCAACGAGGGACCCGGCAGGAAATTGAAGCACCTGTGAAGATGCAGGTTACCCGCGACTGGACGAAAGACCCGCTATGGAGCTTTACTGTAATCTTGTGGATTGATTTTTAGTTAATGAATGCACAGGATAGGTGGGAGACGTAGCTAGGGCGCTCAGTCTTAGTGGAGCTCGCTGTTGGGATACCACCCTTTGATTAATTGAAATCTATCGGGAAGAGTAACGACCTTCCGGACAGGTCCTAGGTGATAAGTCGACCTGGGCGATCGCCTCCTTAAAGAGTAACGGAGGCGCCAAAGGTTCCCTCAGAGCGGACGGAAATGCACCGAAGAGTGTGCTAGGCAGAAGGGAGCTTGACTGCGAGACCAACAAGTCGAGGCAGGGACGAAAAGTCGGGTCATTAGTGGATCCGCGTAAAGCTGGAGTGGAAGGGCCATCGTCGTCGGATAAAAAGCTTTCACTGATAATACAGGCTAATCTCCTCCCAAGAGTCCATATCGACGAGGTCGGCACCCTCGATGTCGGCCTCGTCACATCCGCAGCTGAAGTAGGTCCCAAGTTTCGGCTGTTCGCCGATCAGCGGTACGTGAGCTGGGTCTGTAACGTCGTGAGACAGTTCGGTCCCTATCCATCGCGGGCGAAAGAAACTTGAAGGCGCTGCCCTAGTACGAGAGGGACCGGTGGACGGTCCGCTGGTGCACCAAATCATCCCGCCAAGTACAGCTGGGTGCAGCTACGTTCGACGGATAAACGCTGAAAGCAGCTAAGCGTGAAACCAGCCTGAGATGAGGTTTCAGCATAAGCTAGCAAGATCCCGCGGTAGACGACATGGTTGATAGGCCAGGTGTGGAAGTGCTGTAAGGCGCAATGGAGCTGACTGGTACCTCATTGGTGATCGAGGGCTTTCACTGCGCAGGAGAAGCAGCTTTTGTAGGAGCGAAGCGGACGCACATAAACTGACTGAATTGCCAGGTTGGCGCGTAAGATTTTCTGCGACCGAAGGGAGCAAAGAAAATCTACAGCAGACGAGCGGAAAACAGAAATGTTTTAGAGCGATATGACTGGTGTGCATACTAACAAACTTGTAAGTCACCGCTATTCTTCTATGTAGCCAGGAACAACCCTTACAGATTCAGTGACGATAGCTATGAAACCACCGTCCCATCCCTAACACAGAGTTAAGCTCAAACGCCGAAAGTACTTGGCTGGAAACGGCCTGGAGGATAGAAGTTGTTGATTAAGAAGAAAAAAGAGACACCGAATGGTGTCTCTCTTTCTTTCTTATTTAGTAAGTTTACATACGAGCAGGCCGACCTGAATTTCCAGTGAACCACTTTCAAAGGAGCAAAGCGACGCATGAAAGTGTGTGGTGATCAGAGTCTTAGCGTAAGATTTTGGAGCCCCAAAGGAGTGCAACAAATCCACAGCTAGGAAACAAATAGAAGTTGTTGATTATTATAATAAAGAAGACCGAAAGGCGTCTTTTATTTTCTAATGTAACATATTATTTTACTCTGTCAGTTTCCAGCCAATATACAGAACAAGTATCTATGGAATTATGTAATAGGCCCAGATCCTAGAGAGAACCATCTTTAAGCGAACATGACGCAATAAAGATGAGTGAATTGGGAGTTCGGCCCGTAAGATTTTCGACGACCGAAGGGAGAAGAAAATCCACAGGGCAGAACAAATAGAAGTTGCAGAGTATAAGGTTGTATTAGTAAAGCTCCTTTCACACAATATAAGCCATAAATAAAGAAAACATCTATCCAACTCTCAAAACTACTTTCCATCGAATATACTTACGGCTATAAACACGATACAATAAGCACATAATGTTAACATACTTCTAGTATCAACTCTATAGTCTACTATACATATATGTTCGGTATCTATTTATCACGCTGCTTATGCGATATTAATGATTTCTTTCATACTGAATTATGATTATACCACATGCCATTGTAGTTGGGCTGATGGCCTCTACTTTATTTTTTGAAAAAGGCTTAATTATTGCGCCTATTCTATGTTTTTGCACGTGATAGCTTTGCTTATGGCCTTATATGATGAAGTATGGAGGATGGCACAGGGAATGAGTGTATTTTTTGGTTGGGTGATTTAACTGGAAATTGTGTTATATCATCTACAAAATATTACTATAATTATGAATACAAGACTTTAGCGACTTAACAAGGTAATATCATGACTAGACATATACTTAATAATATCTTCTTAAAAAGACCTAAAATAGAATTTTTAATACCTTTGACAGGCGAATTTCTTTAATTTCTTAAGGGTATTCTCATTGAATTGTAGCAGGCACCATAGGCTCTACTTTTAGATATATTATTCATTGGGGCAATGAGTATCGCCATGAATATATAGTTGCGCCACAATAGAACAAATCATTATTTGACTGGAATGATGATGATATTAGGTTGGTGTTGTCACTGCTGGCTGTTATGGTGGGCCTTGTCTGGGATCTGGTATACCAAATAGAAGGAGATGAAAGGGATTTTAACATGAAGCTTCTTTCCACATTAGTCTCTAAATTTTTTGGTGGCGCTTTTACTGGTATTATGATTTTCAGTAGGGCGAGGGCCCTTCCGTACAATTAGGTGGAGCCACGGAAAACTATTGTCTAATGGTTTGGCAGCCTCTTAGAGAAGAACGTATTTTACCTTCGCAGGCGCTGCAGCAGGATTAACAGCGGCTTTTAGTGCACCTATCAAGCGCTATTTTTGTTTTGAAGAGGTTCATAAAAGCTTTTATCCTAAATTAATTATTCCTACATTTTCGGCAACTATTGCTTCAAACTTAATTCACATTTATTATGTTTGACTTACGCCTTCTTGCTTTACTGTTATGGAGAGAGTATACTGATTGAATATTTCGACATTATTAATATTAGGTATATGTTGGATTTTTGGAATTATATTTAATCGTATGATTATAGGAGTTAAATCTTATTCGACAGAATGAAGATTTCTCGAGGCTGGAAAATATCTTCATATTTTTTAGGTGTAACATTGTTGGGGTTGATTCACAACTTATTACTCGCGGAGGTAATGACGTAGGACTATGATGGTAGAACATCAACAACATTACAGTTATTGCTCTCCATATTGTGATCGGTAAGACATGTGCTGACATCTCACTGCTAAGGTGGCAACGTGCACAAGGTGATATTTTCCTGCCGATGGTTGTTATGGGACTCACAGTAGGTGCAATTGATCACATGGCATCTTTTGTGGAAGTACATATGCTCACGAAATGCGTGCAGTAGTCTCATCATTTGCGAATGCGGCAGGGCATGCTAGTTAGCATGGCTCTGCGCACACCGTTGCTGGGTTGGTCTATACTGTTGGTGTACCAGAAATGACAAATAGCTTTCATAGTATTTACCAAGCGGAACGTGGCTACCACTGCTCACTTTGACGGCAGAATTTATGAAAGAGCTGCCAATTCCATGACTGGCCTCTATTACATCGTATGAGCCAAGGAATTATAGGTGTGGAAGAGGAGCAAACACTCAAACTCGCCTAGCTATAGTATGTCCTTATGCGAGAAAATGTTGAAAAGACATTGAAATGCCGAGAGGGTCTATGATTGTCGAGCATTGACGAGGTGGACAAGCTATGTACCAGTAGCGACAACAGTGCTAGAATGTGGGGATGAATGTATATTTCTTGCACAAAAGGGTAAGTTAAAAGAGGTGAAAGAATAGTCAGTAACTTTTGCTATGAGTGTAACAGAAGATATGCTACCATACACAGATAAGTAAGATACAGAGTGTTGATTACATGTATAATATATGAATCGTAGATAGAAGGGGATATATATGGCAATGATGGAGATTTACTGATCGACCACTGACGGTGGCGGTCATTACAGTATCTGATACAAGAACGATAGAGACAGATAAAGGTGGTGCTCGTGTTGAAGAGTTAGCACGTGAAGTTGGATTTCGTGGTGGTATCACGTCAAGTGTCACACAGATACTATCGATGAAATTCAGGGAGCTATTGAAAAAGCTTTTCACGGGGTTCCTATGGAGAAACCGCTTGAAGCTTGCCTTCTCCCCATAAGGATGTACGTGCTTGGATATGATACGCAAAGGTAGAGATGCCGGATATTATTATTAGTACTGGTGGCACAGGTATTGCTAAACGCGATGTATCTATTGAGGCAGTACAGCCAATGCTGGATAAGGAGATTCCAGGATGGGTGAACTATTCCGTTTCTAGCTATCGTGATGATATTGGGACAAAAGCGTTTGGCATCTCGTGCCATTGCAGTGAAGATCAATACGATTTTGTTTGCCATTCCAGGATCGGTGAGGGGCCGTTACGCTGGCTGATGAAAGAATTAATTTTGCCAGAGTTAAAACATTTAAAACGAGAGTTAATTAAATAGTAGATGAAATATAGTTACCTGATACTGATTAGTATCTATGTATGACACAGGTAGCTATCTCGGGCCTAGCTAGGGAGGGCTCAGTATCATATGTATGGTTGTATTACCTATTAGTTCTATGTAATTTGACGAATAGATGTGAGTAAACACATATATGATGTGAGCATGATAGCGTAAAAGCATTACTAATTACAAAAATGCATATAGTCTTTGTCAATTTTTGTGTAAAAAGTATTTCGGGAACGTGCTATAATAGAAACTATATACACAACGTAGTCTTTGTTATTGAGGATGTAATGGCTTTCAATTTGCAAAGGAAAAGAAGAAAATTTTTCAGTATGCTCAATGACCATGCTGAACTTTGCCATGAAGCGGCGCAATTGATGCAGGGAAGTATTTGAGGGAAGTGGAAAACAAGAGGCACTTCATCAAATCGAACAAAAGAGCACGAGGTTGATGAGTTAGTGTCACATGATGGACCGTTTGCGTAAAACGTTTATCACTCTATGGACCGCGAAGATATTCAACTCCTGATTGACCAATCGATAACAACACCATTGATAATATCAAAAGAAATTATGGATAAAATGGTAGATGTACTGTAAGCGCAATAAAGAACTCCACAGCAGGAGCGATTCGCATGGCGGAAATCGTGGCTAAAGTCGCTAAGTAAACACGTCGATCTATTTCCCTATATGGGTAGTCAAAAGAAAATTATCTAAAAGTAGAAGGTCAGTGCCTTTGGAAGTATTGCGTCTTGAGGCAGAGGCGGATGATATATATCACGTGGAAATGGCGAAGCTCTTCACAGAGTGTAGCGATCCTATTGAAATGACTATGGGAAGGAAATTTCTTTAGTTCCATGGAAGATGTCATCGATGGTTCTGAGACTTTGTGGCATATCCGCCGGGTAGTGTTGAAGTATGCTTGATGGTTGAAAAGCATTGGGCCGTCGTCTTATTAGCGCTGGCCTTCGACTATATTAACGGATTCCATGATACGGCGAATGCCATTGCCACGTCTGTATCGACGAGAGCTATTGCACCGAAAAACAGCTGTTATGATGGCGCATGACCTCAAACTTTTAGGGGCTATGATTAGTATGGGGGTAGCGAAAGACTATAGGTGGAGACATTGTAGACAGCTCCAGATATGATTAATGGAGAAATCATAGTAGCCGCATTGGTGGGAGCCATATTTCGGAATCTTTAACTTGGTGGTATGATTCTGAGTCCTCTTCCCACGCTCTGATCGGTATTATCGGTGCCGTATGGTCTCTGTAGGGGCTGAGGCATTGCAGTAAGTGATTGGTATTGTTTCCTTTGTCGCATCTCCCATTTTGGCACTAGCCTTAGGGTATATGTGATGAAAGTCCTATTCCTTATTTGGTAGATTCTCACCGATCGCCTTGAATGACCGCTTCCGGAGTATGCAACTCAGTGTCTGCGCGTGACACGTCCTTCTCACGGGATCGAATGATGCACAAAAAGGCGATGGGTATTATTACCTTAACCTGAGTTGCTAGTGGTCACTTACAAAACGTTGGATGTCCCATTGTGGGTTAAATTGGCCTGTGCTACAGCGATGGCATTGGGGTAGCAGTGGCAGGTGGTTGAAAATCATCGTTACCGTAGGTAGTAAAAATTTTCAAACTAGAAAGTATTAATGGTTTTTATAGCAGATTTGAACTCTGCTATTACTATTTTCACGGCGACCTTATTACATTTGCTCGCATCCACCACACGTGTAGTGCATCTATCATGTAGGCACAGCGATGCGTGTGAGAGCCGTTAACTGAGTACTAAGCACCATCCATGGTATTTTGCGTGTTTATTATCATACCATTATCGGCAGGTGTTCTGCCTCAGGGCAGCGTGATTGATACCTAGCACACATATAAAATGAAGAAATTATGAAGAAATGTATTGCAACATTCTGTAATAATTTCTTATAATAAGACAGAGAGATGCTCGAGCTTTGCACTGAGCATATACTTGTAAAGTATACTAATAGAGCGTACTTAACGTCCATACATAGTTCAATATATATACTTTATAAGATACCATTGAAATTTAATCAGGCAACAGATTATGCATTTCGAATTATATTATACATGTCCACCCCACCATTTGACACGCTTGCGTAGTTGGGCAGAATTGGCACGGACTAGTCAGATTCCCGAGCGTTTTTATTAAAGATTATGCGCTACTTGGTCAATGCAAAATTACTGCATCTCTATCGTAGGAGTAGACGGTGATTTTCGCTAGCAAAGAAAAACCTAGGGATATTAGCTTGTATGACGTGGTGACAGTTGCAGAAGGAGATACGCTTGCCAACATTGTTTATATGATTCTGAAAAGTTGTATCCGTGGATGTCACGGCCAATGCTGTGAAAGAAGCTATCGGTAAAATTCAGGCAGACTAGTAGCAGAATCAGAAAGGTTGATTTCGAAACGTTAGCAAACGTGAACGTTCGATTCATATATCAATGCACCATGTGGTTCTAAATGTAGTATTCAAGTGAGGATAATTACGATGATGGATGCAGTGTTGTTAGCTCGTTTTCAATTTGCGTTGACTACTTATCTATCACTGGTTTCTTCGTACCGTTCTACGCTAGGTATGACAGTATTAGTAGCAATACTTGAAATTACTTACGCGCGTACGAAAAACGAAGTGTACATGGCGAAGTTTTGGGGGTAAATTATTCCAATTAACTTTTGGCAATGGGTGTTGTAACAGGTATCGTTCAAGAGTTCCATTTGGAATGAACTGGGCAAGAATATTCCTCGTCTCATGGGGGATGATACTTTCGGTGCGCCATTAGCATTGGAAGCCTAATACATTCTTCTTAGAGTCCACTTATGGGGCTTGATTTTTGGTTGATAAATTATCTCGCTAAAGGCACATGCGTTTGTGGCAGTGTCAGTAGCGATCGGTGAGTAACTTCATCCGCATTCTGGATTTTAGTAGCGAACTCATTTATGCAACATCCAGTAGGATATGCACTTCGTAACGGTCGTGCAGAAATGGATTCCTTTGGCAGCAATCCTACAAAATGGGTGATTTACCAGGTCAATATTTGCACATCTTTACAGATGGATCTTAACAGCGGGTGATTATCGTCTCTCTGTCAGTGCATGGCATTTATTGAAAAATAACCATGTAGAGTCTCTAAATCCATTAAATTTGGTTTTAGGTGCATCGTGATCGGTAGGTTTATTCAGTAGGGTGCTGGGTCACTTCCAAGGTCAAACAGTAGCAAATTACAACCAATGAAAGTAGCTGCTTTTTGGAAGCTAGCTGGGACACCAGCTCCATTTTCGCTCTTTCGCAGCAGGGTATTGACCAAGAGAAAAAGAATACCTTTGAAATCGGGTATTTCTGGCGCTTTATCCTTCGTAGTTCATGACTCTTCAAAGCGAGTAAAAGGTATCACTGACCTTCAAAAGAAGCAGAACTAGACACATGGGGCAGGCGATTATGTACCACATGTAACATCTATGTTCTGGTCCTTCCGTGTGATGATTTTAGCAGGCATTATCACGTTTAGTCACATCTATCGTGGTATACTACTTGCATGCATGAAAGGCAAGTTACTTAATAATAGAGTAGCCTTAAAAAGTATTCTACCATTTATTGGCACTTCCGTTCATCTGCAAACCCACAGGCTGGTATGTAGCGAAGCGGCCGTCAACCTGGCTCGTATATGGCTTGCAAAAACAGCGTGATGGTGCATCTAAAGCGGTAACAGCCCCAGAAATCTGGACAACTATCAATCGGTTTTACAGCTGTGTATGTAGTGATGGCGCATTGCGCAATCTACCTGGCAGTCAAACATATTCAAGCGGGACCAGCTGGTAACCCAGCTCATGATGTGGTTGAACAAGAGGAGCTACATTATGGAAATAATTACAAACTAACTTAGAATTAATTTGGTTCATCTTAGTAGGTGTTCTATTTACAGGATTCTTCATTTTAGAAGGTCTTGACTATGGCGTAGGGCATGTGGCTCCCATTCTGGGTAGAACAGACCGTGAACGCTCGTCAATTAATCAATACGACTGGTCCTGTATGGGACGGTAACCAAGCACGGATGCTCACCGCTAGGTGGTGCGTATGTTTCGCATCCTTCCCACAAGTATATGCTACACTCATTTCAGTGGTTTCTACTTGGCATTAGTTCTTGATGTTAGCAGCTTTAATCGCTCGTGGCTGTATCCCTTGATTTCCGCAGTAAAGACAAAAGCCCAACATGGCGTGGCGCTTTCGATGCATTTTCTTCTGATCTGCTATTCCAGCACTTCTATGGGGTGTGACAGTAGGTAATTTAATCCAAGGTACACCTATCGATAAACATATGAACCATCGTAGGCGGGTTCTTAGATTTATTGAGCGGTATACACGATTCTTGTGGTATTGCTTTCGTGTGCGTATTCTTGTACCATGGGTGCTTTATATGCTTCCTGAAAACAACAGGGAAATCTCTGAACGCGCACCGTGCAGCAGCTTAGTAGAAGGTGTGATTACAGCAGTAGGTGCTTTTGGTATTAGTAGGTGCTACATATGCGTACACTGACCTATTCAACAGCACATTAGCTACGGTAGCATTTGCTGGCGATTGTAGTCTTTAGTATCTTGGGGCTTTTACTACGTGCTCGCCAAACTGGTAAAGGGTTTGTATGTTCAGTGCATTGACAATTCTATTTGTTACCCTTGCATACTTTGCAGGATTGTTCCTCGTATCTATGGTATCCAGCATTGATCCAGCAGTACAGCTTTAACAATCATGAATGCTTGCATCCTCTACGTATACATTAACATTGATGACAATCGTATGCTTGTATCTGTACCTATCGTATTAGTGTACCAAGCATGGGCATATTACTATTTCCGTCATCGTGTATCACAAGATGACTTTACACTATTAATCCATAGTGAGTTTTGAAAGGGGCGTATTCACGTCCCTTTTCGTTACATAGTGTTAGAAGACATACGCTAGATGTCTCAGAAAGGAGGCCCTATGTTTCATTCTCTTTGCTTGGCAATTAGTCAAATTGCATCCTCGTTCCTATGGAGGCTCTGTACTACTGACCTTGCTGGGAACAGTAGCCACCTTTAGGTCATGGCTATGCCTTTTGCCCGCATCATTGATGGCTCTAGTCAGCATGGTGAAAAGCATATCCTATGAGTATATGGTGTCTTAGGGATGATGATTGTGATTCGTATGGTCTGCTCTCATGGAGAACAGTAGTTGCGAGATCGGATTGCTCAGGGGACGTTCATGTAGACACTGCGAATCGGGTGTTACATCACTATGATTGCCCAAGGTGTTCGCCAATCTGAAAGTGCGCAGTTCTGTGACCCATCTGTTGACGGATGGATTAGACCATGTCGATGCGTATATGAGCTCAATATATTCCACAAGCTCTCGTATGCGGTGTTGATTCCTCTTGTTATATCGGTAGCTATTATTGACTCTGGTCTTGGATTGGATGGATTCTACTAGTAACCTATCCTTTAATTCCATTCTTTATGATTCTCATCGGTAAAGAAGCTGACAAATTAAACAAACAACAGTGGGATCGCATGCAGTTCTTAGGAGGACACTTTCCTCTGATGTATTACAAGGGATTGACGACACTGAAAGTATTTCGGACGAGCCAAAGAACAAGTCCATGTTATAGGGCCGTCTATCTGAGAATTTCGTGATGCTACGTTAAAAGTATTGCGAGTCGCTTTTAGTCTGCCTGGTATTAGAATTAATCGGTACTATTAGTACTGCTGATGATTGCAGTGTATCTTAGGGCACTCTTAGTGTATGGGGAAGCAGAGTTTTTACCAGCCTTTTTATTTTGTTACTAGCACCCGATTTTTATGCCCATTGCGACAGTTGGGATCTGCTTTTCATACTGGATTATCTGGGCAAAGTGAGTCTCACAGCAGCACAGGAGTATTTAGCATCGGAGGAAGTAGCCCATACGTGGTCAGGAAAACTAGTTGCACCCATTCAACAGATTGACTTTTCATACTGTATCTTATCAATATGAAGCGGATCATATGGGACTGGAATCTTTCACAGGAACATTACAACGGGCTCACCCGTATGTGCGAAGTTGGTGAAAGTGGAGCTGGTAAGACGACCGATTGCCAAATCTCACTGATGCAATTGTTGACACCCACTGGAGGGTGATTACCGTCAAATGGTCAAAGATTTCACAATCCATACAGAGTGAATGGTATCATGGTCAAATATCGCTCATCTCTAGCCAAACTCCATATATTATGAGTGGCACTTTTACGAGATAACTTTGCAGTTCGGCTCAGCGGTGACAGAACACAGAGCTGTGCGCGTATTGGACCAAGTGCACTAGGCGGCAGTTTGGTTAAGAATTTACCATTGGGATCAGACACGGTGATAGGTGAGCAAGGTTACGGTTTGTCCGGAGGACAGCGCCAACGATTAGCGTTTTGCGCAATTTTGCTAAGAGATGCACAAATTTTAATTTTAGACGAAGTGACAGCTCATTTAGATGTGGGAAACAGAACGTTTGACGGTGCAAGTGTTGCACGAGAAGGGAAAGATAGTCGTTTCTGTGTGTGTGAGCACCGAGCAATACACGATGAAGTTTAGTAGATACTCTCTTTGTCATGCGTCGAGGACAGTTAGTGGAATATGCAGTTATAGCGACGTATCGGCACAAAATGGATATTTTACATCCCTAGTGAATACCTACAGTAATCCCGTCATGCAGAAAGCTAGAAGCAGCCACCGTAGATTCTGTAGTTGCAGATCAAGCATTGGAGATAGATGAGCTACTGGTAAATTATCGTATAGCTATAGTCAATGGCTGAAGCAGAAGAAACCTACTAACTCAGATAGATTAGAGCGGGTAGAATGCACCGACATAGTAAATGCTCTCACCAAGATGAAGAGATAGCGCCTGCGCAGATGTCGTGAATATCCGTCAGTGGGTTATTGATCACCTGACATTGCTATCTCAGCATAGAGGGTTACTAGTGCAGTGTACTTTTGCTCTGGGCACGGTGCTCATGAATACAGGATTACTGACTCACTTCCACATGGTTGATTACGAGCAGCAGAGCATCCTGTGTTAGTAGCGCTTAGTTTGGCAAACTGTCAGGGTACGATTCTGGGATTAGTCGTGCAGGTTCGCCGCTATGGAGAGCGCTGCGTAATCGCATTCTATGGCATTTCGCTGACAGGCGAATTAGCGTTGCTTTTTAAACGCTTAGAGCCGTTGGAAAGTACCAAGGATCTTTCAATCTTATGAAAATGGGAGATCGTTAGCCGCATTATGGCGGCTATCGAAACATTGCAATTTCTTTTATTTGTGCGGGACATTAGTACCTAGCCTGTCATTTGTTGGTGTCACGATCTTTAGGTGCAGTATCATAGATACCACCCCACCCTACAGTGACAGTGGTGGTCTGTGTATAGCACTCTTGTAGCTGGGTCTTCCCGTTACGCTTACCTATGCGTGCCGCTGCGACGAGTGCGCCTATGCGTTTGCAAACGCGAGGACACATGAAAGAAGTCAATTGATTGAATCGATTCATGGTGTAGTAGATATTACCGCGAGCCATCAAGAACGGCGCGATTTATTCAGTCTGCGAAAGCATCTTTCAGTGCACGTGACGAGTGGCAAAGGTCTGTGGAACCGTATTCGTTGGAACCAGACGATTGTTCTTGGTCTAGCGCTAGTCTGCCTTTGTTAGTGGGGATTATCGCAGGCTTTATGGGTGGCAGAGACACGGCATATGCGCTCCGTTATGGATAGCAGGTAGTTGCCATATCGGCTTGCGATCTCACTTTTGAAGTGTTACAACCGATGACTGAAGCGTAGCCATTACGGTTATGAAAGTGCGTTGGCGACGAGCGCTTAGGAACACATGGAAGAAAGAGCGCATACAGATCTATTACAGGTCGAATCATGCAGATGCTATTAGTGACCAAGCAATACGCATGAAGAGAGAAGACGGTGCAAAAGAGGAACGATGGCCGGTAAGCCTCTTTATTAACGTACACTCTCTTTCCCTTTGCTTTACGATGTAGTGCCTGTGTATGATGGCTGGATTTCATCCATCCAGCGAGGTGAGAAAGTGGCCATCGTAGGCCCAGTGGATCAGGGTAAAAGCACTCTTATTTTCCCTTTATTGCTAGGTATGAGTATAGTGAGACTATTTGGTATTGATGGTATAGATATCATAGACGCTTTCAGAGGAACGTTTGCAGTCCCACATGTCCTACGCCACACGAGGATATCTATGTGTTCCATGCTGCGTTTGGTGACAATATCCGACTAGCGAAACCAAGTGCTACGATGAGGTGGTAGATATATGGAAAGTTATTTGTAAGCAGCAACTAGCGGGCTGGCAGGAACGTTGCCGAATGGATTACGTACCACGCAGGACAAGGTGGTAAGCCCAGCGGAGGACAACGACAACGACTTGGCATGGCTCGTAGCATCTCATGTGCAGATGCAGATATTTTCTTTGATTATTATTGGATGAACTCACCATGAAGGGTTTCGATCAAGCCGCCGCCATCGAGCGTGCAGGGAGAGTTGCGCCGCCTGTTTGCACTGGAAAAACAGTCTTATATATTACGCATCAGTATTGTTCACATTCGGTGAGATGGATTCTGATTTTTATAGAACAACGGTACGCTGTAGAGAGTGGTACCCATGAAAGCTCGGTTAGCTATGCAAGGACGCTTTCTATGCATTATCATCGGTTAAGCTAAGTGGAAACGTATATAATACGGTGAATTTAGAAAGCCTTACTGGCAGTTACAGGTGCCAGGAGTAGGGCTTTTCTTTATTTTACGGCCTGCTCTATGGTATAATTTAAGAATCATACGAAAGTTATAACTAATATGCAAAGATAACCTATTAGATAGGAGATATATATGGGACAATTAGTTACAAGCTGTTAAAATTAGCGAATTCTGTAAATCAGTTACAAACACATATAGAAACGCCACCAGTGTGCTAGTTGAAGTGGATGGCGGAATGCGTTGTATGATCGTCGCATGTTATCGATAGAAGAAGAAGCGGTCAATCGCAAACATGCGATCGTCGCGTAATCATTGGTTCTTTTTCTATTCCCATAACTTTTGAATTTGAACCGAATAATACAGGTGTCGGTGAATGTCATCACAAAATTAGGAAACGTCATTAATGTGGAGTTTGAGCATTGATGATATCGTCTGATGACTATACTCCTGGCCGATTCAGCTAAAGCTAGATGTGGCGAATGGTGATATGGGTGATTATTCGACATACTACACATATCCCAGGTAATTGGAGCCTCACATGTATTGGGTGTTTGTTTTTATCTTCAGCATCGGTGGAGAGACTCGCATGCGACGCGAGCAAAGCAGGGATTATTCGGTTTTGACTTTATCCCAGACAGTCCGATTCGGCAATTCTATTCCATGGCCCCAGCGCCGTAAGGAAAGTGTGGGTCCAGTGCTGGCTGACGGGGATTAACCAGGACAATCTGTGCCGTAAGCAGAGTATTATGCATTTCACCAGAAGTTAGAGAATTCTACATAGCGCCAGAGATGCCAGTGAAAACGAATTGTCTCGCTCCATCGATATGGCGGCTGCGCTCATTGGATGCCAATTGGGGTGTGGGTTAGCTTTATCATTCTAAATCATTATTTGCCACATGAGGAATTGAAAGATTTTTCATTTTCTACATATTTCTTTTATTTCTCTGAGCATCTTGTTGTTCAGCCTTTTGTGGCCGCGACCATTCCTCGATACATCTATATGTACTTTGAAACAAGAAAATGGCAGTCCGTGTTTGTGAGTAACAACATGAAAACTCAGATGCGTCGATTACAACGTCGCATTGCGATGCAAAAGCAGGCCTTTAGGAGAAACGATAAGGACGTCACAAAACGGCAAGTGAGCATATCGTAGAAATGTTAATGCAAAATACGAGATAAACGATTCCTCGCGCACATCGTCTGTGCAGTGGCGACGAAGATCGAGATCGGAAACAAAAAGTGAAGTTTATTATTGCCTATGCGTGTTGTGTACTTCCTTGAATGGATGCTGCTTATACACTCAAGCACCGATGGCTTTTTTGAGAGGATATATGTCTGTAAAAATATGCTGTCGCAAAATCATTTTTACAGACATATATCCTTCTTTTATACAGTCAGTGCTGAGATATGCGTCGTGCTGAGATGCTGTCGCAAATCATTTTTACAGAGTCACATATCTCTCTCTTCGATGCACTCTGTGTTAAGACATGCGTCGCAAAGGAAAGAAAGAGATGTGTTGAGTAAACCGGCAGAAGGGTTGAGTAAAACTTTTCGTGATATAATTATATATATGTTTTATCGCAATTCATGAAATTTTATGCAGTGAAGGAGGATCGCATGAAGAATAATCGAGAATTTCAAAAGTCCAAAGTATGATGATCCAAGATATGAGATGGTGTGCCTGGATATTTATAAGGTGACTAGGAAGGTAAATGATGGTAGATTAGGGACACTAGTTTACGCACCAGCAGATGATGAGGCAGAGAAGTTGTGCAGGAGATTTAGAGAGGTGGGAATATATCAGATATACAGTGGCTATGCGCTTAGTTATAATGATAAAGTTATATTTTCAGAGAGAATAATCATGTAGATGATGTGATTTATGAATATGATACTGAAGTGACAGAGTATGTGACTTCTTTGTCATTTGTGCAAGAATTTCGAATTAGGAGAAGGTGAAGATGTTTGTGATATATCGCAGTAGCTCCGTTAGAAGATAATGGTGGACGAATGGTTCTTGCTGGGTGGGGGACTTCTATGATGAGTAAATATAAAAGGCCTGAGTGTTATACAGGAGTTTCGTGCCTACGACGTAGACATCACCGGTAGGTCTGCCGTACAACAATTGCGTAAACGAGCGTATGGTGATGATGATGGATTGTACACAGAAGATAAATAGGTGTAATAGTAACAAAGCGACTGCATCTTGTGCTAGGCACAGGGTGCGCAGTCCTTTGTTTATTGCTGTACGGTCTGGGGACGTTGGTTGCGAGTGCTCAAACGGGTGTTTCTCACTCGGTGTCGACTTTGCTTGGTCTCTGGGGCCCTTATATCAGGGTGTTCCCATCTCGAGCTGCATGATACGTGAACTGGTGCTGCCGTTGGCGGCGTTTGAGCTGCCAGCCGTCACGTTCTAGTTCTCGTCAGCCGATCCTCCATGTGAGAGTTACTGACGTTTTCAGATTAGTTAAAGCGATAATGAAAGGTAATCGCTATGTTCCATAGTATGCTCTGTCTCGAGTACGTTCTTTCCAGAGCATCGATCTCGCCTGCTGGGGATGCTATCCAACAGGCGCACGGGCGTACAGAGATTACGATCCAGAATCAAATGGTTTCGTAGTAGTGTACCCACCGTCAACAGGATTAATTGTCTTGGGTCATGATGTGTATCGCCCGGGACCAATGGAAGTCGAGCCATGACAAAGTTCAACCATGTACGAGATGCGTGATAGGTAGTCGTCCCTTTTTCCAAAATGACATGTAGGGCATGTACAATTTGCAGGGTCGACTCAAATGGACGTACCACTACGCCAGAGCCTACTGTATTTTCATCTTCTGTAGACATAGACGGCTCAGGTAACAGCAAATTGCTAGGTGAGCCGCCATGTTTGTAAACATCAAATCTCGTTGGCTAGTTTCAAAGACGATATGCGGCTGAACTCCTGCTGATTTACAGGATTTTCGCCAACTCTCGTCGTGCAGATTAAAGTCATCTCTATGTAGTACGAAATGGTGATTCGCTACACTGTTCCAGAGGAAATAGACCTTTCGTATCGCCAGTGGATTGTCTTTTGGCAGAATGACACCAAGAGGATCACTGGTTAAATAGAAGGAGTCGAACTCTTTTTAGCGTGGCTTTGGTGTCAGATAATGCCAACGTCAATGAGACCTTTCCTTGTGAACAGAAATTTCTAGGCTAGAACCGTGCTCATATAGTCTAGCTCAATTTGTGGGATAGGTTTGTTTTAAACTCTCCTAATAATTGTGCAAAAGATGAGTCATCTGTTACAGGTGGTAAGTTTCACCAGAACAGAACCTTGTTCTAGGCGGAATTCATTTTTCGAAATCGATTTTAAATGTTCGAACACAAACACGACACGCCTGGTGCATGTGTTAAGAAGATGCAGTGCCGCCGTCAGTCATGCTTCCACCGATTTTGCATTACGAATGAATAGCACAACACCCAGCTCATCCTCCCAGAGCTTTTGCGGTACGGCTGGATAGCAGATTGTGAAATGTGGAAGATTTCTTGCGGCCTTGTTGAAACTGATCCGGGCTACTTCTACGAAGTATTTTAAGTGATGAAAGTCCATAATGCACTCCTCTTAAATATGGTACTAACAAAGCCCTCTTTTTAGTATGCTAATTAGGCATTAATACATGTGAAATGTAAATTGGATAATCGCTAATTAGCAACGATATGGTACTATATGGTATTGCGAAGTTCTTGTTCTCAATGTATAATGAAACCATAAGGCTATATCAATTTGTTGATGAAGTAGATAAACTCACTTTCACAAATTTGCAAAAGAAGTACTATATAACTTTATATATTATTACAGTGGCAACATATGCAATCTCTTTAGAAATAAACGATTCATATTTCAAAACATTTTGATACTAAAAGGGAAGGTCTCATCCTGCGAGTGCGTACGGAGAGAGACCTATATACATCCCCCTATTTTGTATGTAACTACAAGTGTTAATTTTATTTGCTTTTAAGGAGGCTATTTTAACATGCGTAAAATGAAAACTATGGACGGGCAAAACCAAGCCGCAGCCCACGCTAGTATGGTTTTCTCTGAAGTGGCAGCGATTTATCCGATCACTCCATCTTCTCCAATGCCAGAACATGTGGATGAATGGGCAGACAAGGTCGTAAAACTTGTTCGGTCACACTGTACAGGTTGTTGAAAATGCAATCCGAAGCCGGCGCTGCAGCAGCAGTTCACGGTTCTTTACAAGCGGGCGCATTGACAACTACGTTCACATCTTCTCAAGGCTCATTATTAATGTTACCTAACTTGTACAAAGTGTCTGGTGAGTTACTTCCAGGTGTATTCCATGTAGCAGCTCGTGCGATTGCAGCGCAAGCGTTGTCTATCTTTGGTGACCATCAAGACGTTATGGCAGCTCGTGCTGCTGGTTGTGCTATGTTAGCAGAATCTTCTGCATGCCAGTTATGGATCTTGCTCCAGTTGCGCATTTAACAGCGTTAAAAACTCGCGTTCTTCATCAACTTCTTCGACGGTTTTCCGTACTTCACGAAATCCAAAAATCGAAGTGTTAGAATATGATGAATTAAAACCTTTAGTAGACCAAGACGCTTAGAAGCATTCCGTCAACGTGCGTTGAACCCAGATGCTCCTGTAACTCGTACTGCTGAAAACCCCGATATCTACTTCCAACATCGTGAAGCTTCTACCCATTCTATTTACAAGTTCCAGATGTAGTAGAACATTATGCATGAAATCAACAAAATCACTGGTCGTGATTACCACCGTTCAATTACTATGGTGCAGCTGATGCAACAGATGTAATCGTAACAATGGGCTCCTCTGCACAAGTAGCTACTGAAACTGTAGATTACTTAAATGCACAAGGCCGTAAAGTTGGTTTTCGCAAGTTCACTTATTCCGTCCATTTTGCGACAGATCGTCTGTAACGGCTCTTTTCCTAAAACTGTAGAACGTGTTGCAGTATTAGACCGCACAAAAAGAACCAGGTGCATTAGCTGAACCTTTATTCTTGGACGTTCAAGCAGCACTTGTCCAACACAATATCAATGCTAAAGTATTCGGTGGTCGTTATGGTCTTTCCTCTAAAGACGTAATTCCAGCTGACCTTGTAGCAGTATTCGATAACATGTTAGCAGAAGCAGGTAAACGTTTCTTCACATTGGGCATCAATGACGACGTAACTAACTTGTCCTTGAACTGTGCTGAAGGCGCATCCGTAAAAACTGAAGGTTTAACTGGATGTAAATTCTGGGGCTTCGCCCTGACGGAACTGTAGGTGCTAACAAATCTGCAATCAAAATCATCGGTGACCATACAGATATGTATGCACAAGCATACTTCGACTATGACTCCAAAAATCTGGTGGTGTGACAATGTCTCACTTGCGTTTTGGTAAAAACCCAATCAACAAACCATACTTGGTAACTGAACCAGAATTCACTCGCTTGTCATCGTCAATCTTATGTTCACGAATACGACCTTCGTGGTATTAAACACGGCGGTACATTCTGGCTGAACTGTACTTGGGGTCCAGAAGAATTGACAGAAAAATTACCTGCAAAACTCGCCGTACAATTGCGTGAAAAGAATTGAACTCTACATCATCAATGCAGCGAAAATTGCAGCTGAAATTGGTTTGGGTGGACGTATCAACATGGTTACACAAGCTGCGTTCTTCAAATTGACTGAAGATACAATCATTCCTATCGACAAAGTCAGTGGAATACTTAAAAGACTCCATCGAAAAACATATGGTAAAAAGGTGCTGACGTTGTTGCAATGAACAACGAAGCCGTTGACCAAGGTGTAGGAGCTCTTTGTAAAAGTAGTAGTTCCAGCAGCATGGAAAGATGCAAAAGATTCCGAAGATACTTTCGAAAAACCTTCTTGCACAACTTGCCCAAGCTATGTAGCTAACATTGCAAAAACCTGTTAATGCACAAGCTGGTTAAGTGATTTGCCAGTATCTGCTTTCACAGGCTAGTGAAGATGGTACATTACCTTCGGTACTGCAGCATCTCGGAAAAACGTGGTGCCGCTTTACTATTCGTCTCACTGGATCAAAGAAAACTGTATCCAATGTAACCAATGTTCCTTCGTATGTCCACATGCGACAATCCGTCCTATCTTAGCGACAGCAGAAGAAGCAGCAGCAGGTCCAGAAAACTTCGAAACAATTCCAGAAATGATGACTAAAGGCGAATTGCAATTCCGCATTGCAGCATCTCCATTAGACTGCTTAGGTTGCGGTAACTGTGTAAACATCTGTCCAGCTCCAAAAGGAAAAGCAATCGAAATGCGCCCTATCGATGGCGAATTGGAATTTGCTCCAGCTTGGGATTATGGTGTAGCATTGCCAACTAAATCTCACCCAATGAAACAAGAAACTGTAAAAAGGTTCCCAATTCAAAACCCATTGCTTGAGTTCTCCGGCGCTTGTGCAGGTTGTGGTGAAACTCCATATGCTAAATTGATTACTCAATTGTTCGGTGACCGTATGATGATTGCCAATGCAACAGGTTGTTCCTCTATCTGGGGTGCATCTATGCCAGCATCTCCATACACTAAAAACCAACAAGGCCAAGGTCCTGCATGGGCTAACTCCTTATTCGAGGACAACGCTGAGTTCGGTTATGGTATGTTTATCGGTACTGAAAAATTCGTCGCAATTGGTTGAAACTGTAGCTTCTATCGCTGAAACTGCTGGATGAAGCCAACAAAACAAGTTCTTGACTTATGGTTGAGAAAAACGTCTTCAAGGCAGAAGGTACTCGTGATCGCGCTAAAGCTGTTATCGATGCTCTTTCCAAAGTAGAACAAACAGAAGCTGTGAAAGAAGTATTGGCTAAAAAACAATACCTTGTAAAACGTTCCCAATGGATCTTCGGTGGTGACGGTTGGGCATACGATATCGGTTTCGGTGGTCTTGACCATGTATTGGCTTCCGGCGAAGACGTTAATGTATTCGTATTTGATACAGAAGTATACTCCAACACTGGCGGTCAAGCTTCTAAATCTACTCGCGTAGGTGCGGTTGCTCAATTGCTGCCTCAGGCAAACGTACAAACAAAAAGACCTTGGCATGATTGCTAGTGACATATGGCAACATCTACGTGGCTCAAGTTGGATAGGGTGCTGACATGAACCAATTGATGAAAGCATTAGCAGAAGCTGAAGCATATCCAGGTCCATCCCCTAATCATCGCTTATGCTCCATGTATTAACCATGGTATTAAAGGTGGTATGGGCAATGCACAAGCTGAAACTAAACAAGCTGTTGCATCCGGTTACTGGGATCTATACCGTTATAACCTCAGCATTAAAAGCTCAAGGCAAAAACCCATTCAGCCTTGACTCCAAAGAACCTGATTATGAATTATTCGATTCCTTCTAGGAAAAAGAAGTTCGTTATACATCTTTGGGTAAAAGCGGTTCCTGCAATGAGCAAAGAATTGTTAGAACTCAACAAACAATTAGCTAGAGAACGTCGTCAATCCTATGTTCTGTTTACAAAAAGGTTTTGAAGACGAATTGCAGGGCTAATTAATAGCGAATGTATATCAAAAAGGCTCCTTAGGGAGAGCCTTTTTACTATGATGTAGTTGACGTAGCTATGCTATTCTTTGTATGATAGTAGTAGTATTATAGTAAGAGTGTAAAAGGGAGAGTTGTAATGAACAAAAAGTAAATTAACAAAAGTCCTAATTGGGATTGCGGTTATTGTAATAGCTATGATTGGATGGTATTTTTATACTTTACAAAGACGCAGCGTATTCCTTTGAATTTGGCAAAAGAAGCGTACACAAGTCACAATCTGCAACAGTTTAAAAAGCATGTTGATGTAGATAGCATTATTGGTTCAGCCTTAGATGATGCCTTTGAAGTACAAATAGAAAAGAAAAGAAATAATCCATTTGCAGCATTAGGAAAAAGGATTATTTGAGTCATTTAAGCTCACCATTGTAAAAAGCAACTCTCAGCTGAGGTATATAAGATAGTAGCAACACAGGAACCTGATGCAGGTGATAAAAAAAGTGATGGTACAACAGAAGCATTACAAGAAGCAAGTGGTGTAAAAGGTTAGAGTTCAAAACGATTGGTAGCTCTGATATTGATGGTGATGTAGCTATTGTTCCGCTTGTATTTACAGATCCAAAACAAGATGGGAAAGAAGTTGTTATTAAGCTAGAAATGCAACGGCTAGAAGATAAAACATGGAAAGTGACGAGAATTGCTAATTTAAAAGAAGTAGCTAATTTTCGAAAAGTTGCTAAACTAGTGAAAGTAGTTATATCCACTATAAAAATTAATAATTATAATAAAACACCTGATAGTATTCAAATTCTTATGTTTACTTTTGGTATATAGGATAAGATATTAAAGATGCAAAGAAAAGAGCAGATACTAGGTCTGCTCTTTTTCCTATGATTGGAGCAGAAATAAAGGAAGTCCCCTAAACGTGTTATATGGATATATAAAGGTGTATAAAAATGAAATTGAAAAATTTTAGTCCCTATTGTATATGTAAAACTATATTATAGTAAAAAGGACCCAGAAGGGTCCTTTTTCTATTTAGATCTAAGGGTTAACATGAGGATACAGATAATGTAAGAAGCATTTCATTATGTTTAAGAACAAATTTGTAGAAAAGGTAGGCATATGGATATAAAAGATTTATGTTGACTAAAAAGATATAGCTTGTATAATAAAAAGTATTGACTGCATCTTGAATTTTGTATATGCTTATTATAAATCATGATAATACAGCGTTTACAGTTATCATGAACACTTTACAGCAAGGCACAATAACATCCTAATACCATAGGATACAAATGAAGACAAGAAAGGGGGAGACAGTATGTCGATTCATTCTTGAAGGAAGTTTGTAGGAGTATATTCATGTAGAGGGAAAGTTCCATTAAGTGTGGAGAGGTACTAGTATGATACATCCATTATATGCCTTAAATAGGTCAGAAATGTACAGAATCTTTTTTACAGCATCTTTAGTATTTGTAAAAGAACAACTGTTACCAATTATGGTTCCAGAGCGAGTAGAGGATACGTTAGAGTATTTGTGTATATTGAGCACATCGATACATACAGCCATATATGAGAAGCATGTAGAAAAAGAAAGTATTAGCCTAGATTACATACAAGAATATGTCAGATTGATTGATATTGTACTTTCACATCATAGTATAATTACGTATGGTAACATATTACAAATTGCTAAACTGTATAGTAAAGCCATAGAACTAGTGAAAGATTGTATCAGAGTCGCCTAACTGTAAACAGTTACTTATACAGTTATATAGAGCGTATTATCATTGGTCAGCGAGCCGTAAAATGTTATTTACAAAGTAGGTGTCATTCATTAAAGTAAACGATAGATAAGAAAGCACTAGTTACATAACTGGTGCTTATCTTTTTGTGCATAACTAAATCTCATTTTACTTACTCCTCTATTATAGTATGATGAAATAGAAAAACCTCATTTCAAATAACGAAAAGGGTTGGAAGTAATACATATGTTAGAAGCCTTATACGATATAAGGTGATAATTTAGTGTTCTACAATGGGCATGTAGGCACGGTATGTTAAGTAGCAAGTGGCTACAGTAAGGAGAGTAATGATGAAAGGGAAGGCATTACGTTTGGCAATTTTTGTGGGATTACTTGGCTCAACAGTGAGTGTATTGAGTGCACAAGCTATGACTGAAACAGAGTCAGTAACAGTTTTAAATCCAGTAGTTGTGACAGCACAACGATTTGAGACAAAAAGATTTAAATACACCTGCTGCAGTAACAGTATTAGATCAAGCAGATCTGAAAAACTCTGGAGCAAAGAGTATTTTTGATGCTGTAGGTCAATCAACAGGGATTACGACATTTAGCTATGGACCTTTGGGTTAGAATATGGGGCTATGGATAGCCGTGTTAATATTCGCGGCCCAGAAAGAAGTGCTTTAGTCTTAGTGAATGGAGCACCAATCAATCTAGATGGTAAAAATAGCTTAAAATGGTTTGATGATGGACAATGTGGATCGTATTGAAATTGTTCGTGGTGCTGGTTCAGCTCAATATGGTTCAGAAGCATTAGGTGGTGTTGTAGAATGTCATCACAAAATCCCTCGACTCAAAACACATGCTACTGTTGAAACACGTATTGGTAATGAAGGATATAAAAAAATACGCAGCAACAGTAGGCACCGATACAATTGAAATTTCCACGTCGAAAGAATACTATGGAGCACAAGAGAGAACTTCTCGATCGTAAAGCGATCGATATTATTATATATGAGAGATAAAGGATATGCTCAATGTAGCCGTGAATATAAAGCCACATGACTATGTAAGAGTTAACTATATGCGTCAGCAAAGTGATTCTACATATGGACAAATGAGTACTTTAACAGAAGCAATTATAAAAATAACAAGAAGTTTAAAGGAAAGATCCATTAAAAGAATCTAAACAGTATCATTATCGGGATATTAAGAATAATGCGTCCATTATATATGATGATGCTACAACAAGAGCTATGGTATTCTTTAATAACCGTAAATTAGTAGGTGAATCTCGTGATTTAAAAACTTTAATATTTAATCAAAATGACAGTAACTATGCAGCATATAAAGTAGGGGCAGAGGCACAACATACATGGAAATTACATTACGGTAAAGATACGGCTGTATTAGGATTTCATGGGAGCTCACGAGGCTCTACGAAGGAATTTCTGTAAAAATAGTGTAGTACGAGCACACCGTAAATGTAGCTGCTGTATATGGGAGTTATGAGTTCCAAGTTAGTCCAATGTTTAGTACTACTATTGGTGGACGGTATCAGCAATTGATGACCCAGCTAAGGATCAGCATGTCTTACGCCGCAAATGGCAAAACCATGTATAAGATTGATGATTCAAGATCTATTTTATACCAATATTGGTAAGGCTTTCACAATGCCAAATCTTCATGATGTATACCGTTGGGCTACTGATCCGAAGAAGAAAATGGAGCCACAATACGTAAAACTTAGTGGGGATAATCTAAAACCAGAAGAAGGTTGGAATTATGAAGTAGGGTATAAACAAGTAAATGCCAAAGATTCTTGGAGAGTAAGTGTATATCATATGCGATTTAAAAACTTCTTTGATTGGGCGCCGAACCCTATAGATGGCCGTAATACATTGCGCATTAATGGTGGCAAGTTCCTTAACACAGGCGTTGAGGTAGAATATAAATCCCATATCACAGATGATTTGATGATGACTGTTGGTGGATCTTATTCAAAACCCTAGAAACACAACAGACTCAAATCTGCACAGTATGGGAACAAAGTGCTCCTAAAGTAGAGTTAAAAACCTAGCGTTGGGATTATGAAAAAGATAAAATGGCAAGCTGGTATGGTTGCCTCTTGCGTGGGGAAAATGGTTATTAAATCGTGATGGACAATATAACCCTGATTACATCAATGTGAATATCCATGTAAACTACAGCCCTAATGATTCGCAAACGATTGGGTTCTATGTGAATAACTTATTAAACCGCCATAATGTAATTACTCATGGTGCTTACGAATACTGGGATTCACCACGTAATTACTATGTGAACTATTCCTATCATTTCTAGTAGGTACAGTAGAAACATTCTATTTTACTCATCACATCCATGACGAAACATTGGCAGTGGGCTAAAGAAATAGAACAACAATACACAGATGAGACTATGTCCGTGGGCATAGTCTTTCTGTCATGTGAAGATGTGTCATTAGAAGGTGTACGGAAAGACATCGATGCAGCTGATATTGTGTTGTTTACGCATGTAGGAGTACTTTAGATACGCCTTTGGTAAAAAGGGGTTCACAAATATATTACACAGAAACGAGTTCCTTATGTATTAATTTTTCATGACTCTTTCGTCCGATGTGCAGAGATATGTGTGGCGGACAGTGACATCTGATCAAATCCAGGCCTATTTGCACCAAGGTGGAACAGAAAACTTCTATGGATTATGCCAAATATATGCTGTCTTTGCGGGGGCTATACAGGGCAGGTACAACCGGTGAAAGAATTACTGTACCAAGGTATTTTAGGTAGGCAGGCGAAGTGTATCCATCCTATGAGGAGTATCGTAAGGACTACCATCTATAGTGGTCCCTGTGGTAGGCATTTTTTCTATCGTGATGAATGGGTCAAGGCCACTAGAGTATCCCTACGAACTGTATGATCGTGCATTAGAACAAGGGCTATCTCCTGTATTAGTATTTGGTCAGTACAGTAGTAAATCAGGTGGACAATTACGCTGGTACGATTGTTGGGATACTTTGTTTGCTCATCAGGTAAAAGAGACCATATCTCTCATTATTAATACATGTAAATTCTCCATTATTGGCTTCGAGGAGCGAGTCGTGATGAAATTGCTGAGTTAGGCATCCCTATCTTGCAGGGCTTCGTCACGTATACGAGCTTTGAAAGCTGGCAAACACGGTCGCAAGGGTTAGAGCCAATGGATATATCTTTTTCCCTGTCATTACCAGAAATGGATGGCATTTTAAATGGACACATTGTGGGGACCAGAACCCATGCAGAGGAAAGAGGATATTATTTTAGACCTTACTCTATAGGCATTCAAAATTTATTAGCTCAAGCCGAGCGGTGGATTGCATTACAACGGAAAGACAGAGCAAAATGTTAAGATTGCTTATTTCTTCATAATTATCCTCCGAAAAATTCACATATTGGCAATGCTTGTGGCCTAGATACACCAGAATCTGTACTTCGATTGTTACAAGAATTGCAGCAGTACGGGATATACGGTGAAAGGATTCTCAAACGAGTGAAGAACTATGACGATACTGACCAAACATGCACAGAATGATGTAGACTGTTTGACAGATACAGCTATCAAGAAAGCTCCTAAACTTCCAAAAGCACTGTATGATACATGGTTTTCAAAGTTGGACAGTAGCACCCAAGAATCTTTACTCCATCATGGGGACAGCCCATAGGTGAGATATTTGTAGAAGATGATGAACTTATCATTCCAGGCGTTGCTTTTGGTAATGTATGGGTTTTGCACAGCCACCACGTGGATTTAGTGAGAATCCTGATGCTTTGTACCATTCGCCAGACATTCCACCGACTCATCACTATGAAGGGGTGTACCATTGGGTGCGTACAGTATTTCAAGCAGATGTGGCGATCCACATGGGCACACATGGCAATTTAGAATGGCTGCCTGGTAAGGGCACCGCCTTAAGCAAGTTTTTGTTATCCCTCAATTAGGTATTGAAGATATCCCCTAATCTATATCCGTACTGGACAACCATCGTAGGTGAAGGCTGCACGCTGCAAACGGCGTAGCCATGCCGTCTTGCTTAGCTACTTATCGCCACCTATGAAGCGGTCTGGCTTTATATGGTGAATATGAAACGTTGGAACGATACCTTGATGAGTACGATCATATAAAAAGCACAGGAAATGGGTCAGGAGCAAGTGGTGCTAGGTATATCTTATTTTCTGTGAAAGCTTGCCATTTAGAGCACTTAGTGAGCCCCTTCGACTGGTATCAAGAGGGCGGTCAGGGTACACTTTGTGGCAGATAGATCTGTTACAGATGAAGAGTGGCGCCCTTAGCTGAATCCATTCATGTAGACGAAGCAGAAGAACTGTTAGGCGATATTCATAATTATTTGATGGATATTCAAAACCGTCATATTCGTTGTGGATTGCATATTCTGGGGCAAAAACTCCAACAACAGAGGAAGAAGATGGGTATATTGATGCTTATAGACATGCATGGTGTGCCAGACGATGGACAGAAAGAAATCCTCTGTGCACAGTATCTAGCAGGGTTACGTCAAACTACAGAAGAAATGTGCCAATTGTTACGAGATTGGAAGGCAAGTATATTCCTCCCAATATTGGTGGTGCTGTTACTAATGGTGGTATCGATGTACTACCTATGGGACGCAATTTTTATGGTGTCGATGAACGAACATTACCGACCGTGCCTGCCTATGCCATCGGTTGTGAACTGGGGGATGCGTTACTCAGTGAATATATTCAAGAAGAACAGCGATATCCAGAGGAAATCGGTATAGTCTTGTGGGCTGATAACACGCAACGCACTCATGGTCAATGTATTGGAGAAGTATTCTATTTATTGGGTGTACGACCAGTTTACACAGGGAGCCGTGTATCCGATTTAGAAGTCATACCTCTCGAGGAATTAGGGCGACCACGTATCGATGTGACAAGCCGTATTAGTGGCTTATTCCGAGATATGATGCCTTCTGGTGTTATGTGGATTGCTAAAGCCGTGCAAATGGTGGGATCTCTTGCTGAGGATCATAGTGTAAATTATGTGAAAAAACATATAGACCTAGATACAACTGCGTTAGTAGAAGAAGGAATGGAGTATGAAGAAGCTATCAAAGCTGCATCGATTCGTGTCTTTGGGGATGCACCAGGAGCTTATGGGGCAGGGGTAAACCAAATTTTAGAACAAAGTAATTGGTCGACTCGTGAAGACTTAGCCAATGCCTATGTCACATGGGGTGGCTATGGTTATGATGAGCAAGGGGAGATTATCCCAAGCCATCAACAGTTTCGTAAGCGGTTAGGTTCCATTGAAGTGACTGTGAAAAATGAAGATAATCGAGAGGTTAGCTTGTTAAGTACAGATGATTTCAACGCCTACCACGGAGGGATGATTGCAGCTGTAGAATCTATCAAAGGTGTACAACCGAAATCTTTTATAGGCGATACAACGTACCGCAAGGATATTTTGGTGCGGTCCTTAGAAGATGAAATTCATCGCCAGTTCCGTAGTGAACCTATGAACCCTATTTTTATAGAGGGGATGATGAAACATGGTTACAAGGGGGCGGCGGATATGGCTTCCTATGTACAACATACCTATGAATGGGATGCTACCAGCGATATGGTGCAAGATTGGATGTATGATGCTTACACAGACGAGTATGTCATGAATCAGGATGTACAGGGCTGGATGCGCCAAGTGAATCCTTGGGCCTTAGGGACAATTTGTCATACTTTATTGAAGCAGAACAACGAGGACTTTGGGAGGCTAGTGATGACCGACGAGAAGGATTGCGAGAGGTAGCGATGTCTTTGGAAGAGGACCTAGAGGGGTATTATGATGAATCGTAGAATGTTGTATTTACTCGTCAGTGTGTTCTTGTTAGTTGCCTTTTTAATAGGTCTTACTAGCTGGATTTCTGCGATTACTCATAGTGAACCACCTAATCTTATACAAGGAGAACAACGAACAATCATCGATGATTGGGGAAGAACGATTACTGTTCCTGTGGGAAGCAAAAGCGAATTGTCTCTTTAACCCTCTGCCTATGAACCTATATTATTAGAGATGGTAGGGCCTAGTCGATTAGGGGCTGTTAGCTTTCTATCAAAAAAACAAAGGGATATGGGCCGAACTATGAACTGGCAAAATCTGTGAAAGTCTCTTTATACTCCTATGCGGTGGAGAAAATTGTATATTTACACCCTGACTTGGTGATTGCTCCAGAGTATACAAGCCGAGATGTACTAGATGGATTAGAGCATATGGGATTCCTGAGGTGATCATTAGCAGTCCTAAAACAGTACAAGAAACTGTAGCCTTAGTAGAGCGGTTGGGAACGGTTGTTGGAGCAGAGGACAAGGCTCGTGACATGACTGCTAAGATGCAACAAGATATAGAAGAGGTAAAAGCTCTATCTGCAGATACAAAAGGGCAAGTCGTGATTTCTATGTCATCCATGGAAGGCTTTTCAGGACGGGAAGTTTGTTTGATGATATGACCTGTGTCATGGGGCTTGTGAATGGACCAAGCCACTTAGGATATGCACCGAGGACCGCTTTCACAGAAGAGCGCATTATTGAAATGAATCCTGATGTGATTCTCATACCGGTGTACGACAAAAGTGAAATGGCGTGGCAAACACTATATCGAGATAATCCTGGATTGCAAACGGTAAAAGCGGTGCAAGACCATCGTGTGTTGCCCATGGACGCATCCAATTTATATGCAGGAAATCAATTCATCGGTACATCTATGAAAGATATTTTGCGCATCGTTCGAGAGAGCGAGAAGGAGAAGGCAACCATGAATAGACCGTGGTTCTATATGGTTGGCATGATAATACTGCTATTGGTGCTTATTGTCGTGTCCTTGTGTATGGGTGTTATTCGCATCAGTGCTAGTGATTTCTTGCATTTAACAGAGGAGCAAGAACGAGTTTTATATTTTTATACGTTTGCCTAGAATTTTAGTGGCTATTTCTATTGGTATGGCCTTTGGCCATTGCAGGTGCAGTCATGCAGGGTGTATTTGGTAACCCGTTGGTAGATCCAGGTATAATGGGCGTTGTATCTGGGGCTTCCACGGGGGCTGTGATTGCGGTAGCATTAGGGTTGTCATCGGTGAGCGCCTATTACATGCCATCCCTTTGCATTTACCGGGGCCTTGACAGCTCTGGGTATTACGATGCTCCTCAGTTGGTATAAAGGGCGAATGGACCCTCGCATTTTATTGTTAGCAGGGGTGGCGATCAGCATGCTATTGGGGGCCTTGACATCTGGAGTTTTAACGTTGATGAATGAATATCGCTTGAAAGAGTTTCTATTCTGGATGGTTGGCAGTTTAGAGTATCGCCGATGGGACCATGTGGCCATTGCGCTACCTGCCATTGCGGTAGGGACAGCAATTATTATAGCCTTGAGTAAACATTTAAATATTTTAGTGATGGGCGAAGTAGAAGCCAGAGCTGTAGGTATGAATACCAATCGGTATCGTATGATTTTCTTGCTATTATCGGCCATGATGACGGCTATTTCTGTATGCGTAGGCGGTAGTATTGGGTTTGTGGGTCTTGTGGTACCGCACATGGTGCGCCTCTTAGTAGGACCTGACCATCGCCTTGTGATACCTGCTTCTGCTTTAGGGGGCGCTTGTTTTGTGTTGTTGTGCGATACATTAGGACGCACCTTATTCCATCCTGTGGATATACGAGTGGGTATTATGACAGCCTTATTAGGAACGCCGTATTTCTTATTCCTCTTACATCGTTTGAAAGTGAAAGGAGGTTCTCTATGAGTGACGTAGTATTGCGCTTAGATCAGGTATCTGTATACCGTGATGGACAACCAATCATTCAAGATGTAACCAAAGACTTTTACAAAGGGAATGTATTGGTATCATTGGAGCGAATGGGAATGGTAAAACCACATTGCTAAAAGCGATTCGCCAGCTATTACCCCATGAGGGGCATATTTATGGAAATGGACAAGATTTGGCGAGACAGTCGGATACATTTATTGCTAAAACGATGAGTTATATGCAACAACAAGTGGAGATTCCTTACGCTTTCAGCGCCGAAGAAATCGTCATGACGGGTCGTTATGCGTACCAATCTTTGGTGGGATAGTGAAAGCGACGAAGATCGCCGCATTGTGCAAGAGGTAATGGCGTATACGGGGGTATCACATTTAAAAGATCATCGCTTAGAACAGGTCAGCGGTGGAGAAAAACAGCATTTTTGTTAGCTAAATCTCTAGCCCAAGAAACAGATATCATGTTTTAGATGAGCCAACCTCTGCCCCTCGATAAAGGCCATAGTGATGACATGTTCCGATTCTTTCAACATTTGTGTAAACAAGGAAAAACCATCATTACTGTTGTACATGATTTAGAATTAGCCGCTAAATACCGTACACGATTATTGCTCATTGGAGAACATCGTATCATTGCAGATGGCATGCCAGAAGAAGTGTTGCATCCAGATTATATTAAACGGGCCTTTGATATGGATACAGACGTATTTAGAGACGAACGGTATGGTCAGTTACGTATAGAAATAATTCCTAGTAAAGGAAGATGGCAAGGAGATTAAGATGGCAAGGAGATTAAGATGAGTATTATATATCCTTTTACAGCCTTAGTTGGACAAGATCAATGAAATTGGCATTGCTCCTCAATGCAGTAGATCCACGAGTAGGTGGTGTATTGATACAAGGTGATAAAGGGAACGGCAAAATCGACGGCGGTACGAGGCTTAGCCAAGGTGCTACCTATGCATCGTGATGGCATACCGATGAAAGTGGTGGACCTTCCTTTGCATTGTACAGAAGACAGATTGGTGGGAACCTTTGGATATTGAGCGGATGTTGCAAGAGGGGAAGGAAGAGTTTTTCCAGGCATTTTATTTGAGGCCCATGAAAATATTCTCTAGTGGATGAAGTCAATTTACTAGAGGACTACTTTAGTGGATACATTGTTAGATGTTGCGGCGATGGGTGTGAATCGGGTTGAACGTGAGGGCATCAGTCATAGTCATCCATCACGATTTATTTTGGTGGGCACCATGAACCCAGAGGAGGGTGCTACTCGTCCCGCAATTGTTGGATCGTTTTGGTCTTTCTGTGACTGTGAAAGCAGAAACAGATGTAGCATTGCGGATGGAGGTATTGCGTCGCCGATTGGCCTTTGAAGATAATCCGCAAGCATTTATTGAGTCCTACAGCAAGGACGATGAAGCATTGCGTGAAACCATTGAAACAGCTCGTAAAGTATTGCCTACGATTGTGGTAGATACGAATCTATTAGAATTGATTGCCACATATCGATTACCCCTAGGCGTAGAGGACATCGTTCGATATTACTTTGCTCAATAGTAGCCGTGCTTTATGGCGTTACAAGGGGAGCCCCATGTGACCATCGATCATCTGGAAACAGTTGACACCTCTTGTGGTATCGCATCGGATGAAACGAAACCTTTTGAGCAACGTGAATTTGATGAAAGTATGTTAGAGAATCTATGGGTTACCTATGAAGGGCACAAAAGCAGTAGAATAAGGAATTATTGAAGACGTTTTTTATAGGAGATATATCTAAGACGAGAACTTTACTTAAGACGTATCTCATAGATAAGGTATCCGTCAAAGATTTTGTTAAAGGAGGTGAATGGTATGAGCGTACAAATCAATACAGGCATTCACCCTTTTGCAAGAACCTTTGTTGCGCACATTACTGCTCTTTCAGGTGAAGTGGGTACAGGAAAAACATATGCCCTGTTACAAGCATTGCATGATAGGGACCGAATCTATATGATAATTACGTCCCACACAGATGTGGGCGCTATGCAGGAAGCGGTAGATATACAAAGGACCATAGAAATAGCTCATATTGTGAAACAAGAACATCCTTGGGATGCCTATGATTTACTTATCTGCGAAGGATTGGATCATTTTGACAGGTCCATGTGGCTACGGATTCTTTATGAGCAAAATCGGCGATACGAAATGGGGAGACCACTACAAATTATGGCAACATATACAGGAACAGAAGGGCTATCCCAATGGATCTATGATATGGATTTGTGGATACCAATAGAATCACCGGATATGGACACTAGAATGAGGGTCTTAGCAGATAGGGGCCATGCAGAAATAGATGAGATAGGTACAGATCTTGAAAGTTACAGCAGAGAAGGAACACTTTGTGGGGGAACATCAATAGATGTATCTGTACCCCGTAGAGAAGAGGAAATTGTCCTAGTGGACATTATTGGGTGCACATGAACTACATAGAGAGAGCAGGTATGTCCTGAGGGCAAATCAAAAATGAACTTGAACCTCATAGAAAAGAGCAGCTTCGTTCTAAGGACAAATTAATGGATGTACCTGGAACCCCGACTGTGCATGATAGCATATATACATATATTTTCAGTCTAGTAGAGAAATTCAACATTTCCTTTTATGGGCATGGAATATATTTTACTAAAAGCGGCCATAGGTTTAGCTAGAGAAAAAGGCCATCAATTTGTGGAGCCTACCGATGTAGAAACAGTACTTCCTGGACATTACCACAGAAAATGAAGAACCTAGTGACTCTCCAACATCTCAAGATGGAGATGCACAGGATCTCATCAGATCGAAGGACATCCGATAAGACAAGAACCGAACAAGAGAAACCGCAAGAGGCCAGTTTAAACCGAGAACAAGAGGACAATGGCTCACAAGGGATGGATAGGAGAACGACCGTGATGAGCAAATAGGAAGAATGTCTCAGGGGATGACAACAGATAGCGATGAATCTCACGATGGACAATCAAAAGAGGAAAGCACTCTGGAACTAGATCAGATAGAAGAGGAACCAGATGCTAGTCATGATGGAGGAGACAGAGAAAAAGATACTAACAGACAGGGCCAACGTAAGCCCAATATAGGTAAGATAGAGGAGTCCTTTACACTTTCAGAAGCAGTGGAAACACAGGTGTTACATCTATATGGGATGTTGCAATCTGATCCGAAAAAGAAACAAATAGACATCAGTGCCGACGGTCGAGGCCCTAAGGTGCATCGTCAAGGAACTGCAGGGAGAAACCATTGCTTGGATTCCAACGATAGTACAAGGGATTATACGCAGTCGCCAATTACCGATTCGGCTAACCATAGAAGATGTCAGATATGCTATGTATCAGGAAATGCCAAAAAGAAGCCATCTATTTAGTAGTTGATACAAGCGGATCTATGGGGCAGAGAACAGGATTAAAGGGGACCGAGAAGTTACTTTCACAATTGATACAGATGATGTATGTGAAACGACAGTATGTATCACTCATCACCTTTCAAAAGCAAGGAGCTCAATGTGTGGTGCCATTGACAAGGAGAATCGAGACAATTCCAAAAGCATTGGAAACAGCTAGGATTGGGGGAAGAACGCCTTTTGTGAAAGGTATTGAGGAAGCGGTAAGACAGATAGGTGTCGGTATGTCTCAAATGGGACGGGTGCAAGCAAAGGTCGTGATTATTACAGATGGAAAGGTCACCCACAAGCATTGCAAGGGCTAGATGAAATCGGTAGATGGCTTTCACGAATCAGGGAATACAAACGACGGTCATCGATACAGATACTAGTTTTGTCCTCATGAATCGAGGAAAAGAGATTGCTCGTATGCTAGGAGCAGAGTATGTAAGGATACAAGACATATAACCCAAAAGCATAGAACCTAACAGTTCCTTATTAAATGAGGGACATCTCCTATACAGGTGTCTCAGGAGCGATAACAACATGTATGTTTTACATAGTTGTTATCGCCTCTTTGCATATATGGATAACAAAATATACTCTTAATGAAGAGAAGTATAGTAATGTAAGGGCAATGTTAGATAATTATTATTACCTTATAGATAAAAATCGATATACGCTTTATATGTAGTGATAGAATCTATAGGTAAATATGGCTACCATATGCTAAAAATAGAATATAGAATCCAAGTTTGGTTTGGTAAAAGGTAAGGTGTAATTATAGATGGAAAAACGACAAGATTATTTTGCAAAATGATTGCAGGTGAGTCGTGTCCCGTAGACCAGTTTGGTTTATGCGTCAAGCGGGGCGGAGTCAAGAGGTGTATCGCAAGATAAAAGAGCGATATAGCCTATTTGAGATTACTCATCAACCGGAATTATGTGCAAAAGTGACAGCTCTTCCTGTTCATGAATATGATGTAGATGCGGCTATTTTGTATAAAGATATTATGACTCCTTTAGTGCCTATGGGCGTAGATGTGAACATAAAATCTGGTATAGGGACCAGTGATTTCTAATCCCATTCGGTCCAAAGATGATGTGGAAAAGTTACGTGATATTGTGGTAGAAGAATCGCTGGATTTTATGGTAAAAACAATCCAGATTCTTACGAAGGAAATGCTTGCGGGTACCGTTGATTGGCTTTGCAGGGGCTCCTTTCACATTAGCTAGTTACATGATTGAAGGTGGCCCTTCTAAGAATTACCAGAAAACTCGTCAATGTTTAGTGGCAACGCCTGAGATTTGGCATGCTTTGATGGAACGATTGACGACTATGTCCATTACGTATACGGAAGGTCAAATTCAGGCGGGAGTGAATGCAATTCAAATTTTTGATTCGATGGATTGGCGCCCTTTCTATGGAACAATATGAAAGTGGCGTATTCCCCTATATGAAACGCATTATTGGGACCATTAAGGAACGATATCCTCATATTCCTATCACTATGTTCGGCGTAGGTACTAAGCATTTATTCCCTGTGTGGAAAGAATTGCCATTAGATGTAATCGGTTGTGATTGAGGTGCTCCATTGCAGAAGCAAGCGCAATGGGTATCAAGCAAACATTAGCAAGGGAATTTTGGACCGGCCTACTTATTCGCAGATTGGAAAACGATTCAAGGTGAAATTGACCGAATCTTAGAAGAAGGTGCTGCCCATGGAAAACATATCTTTAACTTAGGCCATGGTGTTGTGCCAGATGCGAATCCGAAAGTATTGCGGAACATAGTGGAGTATGTACATGACAGAGGATCAAATAACACAAGAAGTTTGTGTATTGGTATTAGATTATGGGTCTCCTCGCTCTTTAAATGATATAGAAGAGTATTATACTCGTATACGGAGAGGTCATAGACCAAGTGATGAAGAATTACAAGGATTAGGTTATAAGTATGAACGTATCGGTGGTCAATCCCAATTGATGGAGTCCACTGCGTGGCAAGTTAAGAGATTACAAGAAGAAGTACAAAATCAATTGCCCTTAACAAATGTGACAGTAGTACAGGGGCATAAATACATACCCCTGATTACAGACGTAGCTAAGGAATTGAACAACTATGATATGGTAGTGGTGCTCATGATGAATCCTTATGGTACAGATACCTTAAATGCGTCTTATCTTGAACAAGTGAATCCATATATGAACGAGACATGGAAGATTGTACAGAATTGGTGGGTGCACCTACGTTAGTGCAATCTTGGATGACCGAGTACAGAAGACGATGCGTACATTGCCTGTTACGGCGAAAACTGTTTGTATGTCTTTACGGCCCATAGTGTGCCATTGATGCAAGGAATTTCTTATGATGGATATGTGCATAGCTTACAACGGGTGATGCAGACCATGGCAGATCAATTGGCGTTGCCGAACGCTACCCTAGCTTGGCAAAGTGCAGGGACTCGTGGGGAATGGTTAACACCTACGGTGGAAGCTGTCACAGAACAAGCGGGCGCAGAAGCTATACCCATGTGGTATATATTCCTATCGGCTTTACTTGTACCCATATGGAAGTGTCCTATGATTTAGATATAGAACGACGGGAGCAGTGTGAACAGTTGGGGATGACCTATGTGCGAGTACCTATGCCAGACCATGATACTCTCTTTGTGACAGCCATGGCGCATGGTGTAGTAACAGCTCTCTGGAAGGAGGGATAATATGAAAGTAGCAATTATTGGTGGAGGTTTAACAGGCCTATCGTCCGCTTATTATATGGGTAGGGCATTTCCTCATTGGGAGATTCATGTGTTGGAATCCTCGAACCGTTGGGGTGGAAAGGTGCAAACAAAACGCCATGATGGATATGTGGTAGAAGTAGGGCCTGATTCGTATTTAGCAAGAAAAACAGCTATGACTAATTTGGTGAAAGAATTGGGATTAGGTGATACCTTGGTGCGTAATGCTACAGGAGAATCCTACATTTATCATCAAGGTCAAATGAAACCTATTCCTGGAGGATCTATCATTGGTATCCCTACAGAATTTCTCCCTTTTGCTATGTCCAGTTTATTGAGCTGGTCTGGTAAAATACGTGCTGGATTAGATATTTTTAAGAAGCCATATCCAGGAAACGAGGATATGAGCATCGATGCCTTTTTCCGCTATCATTTAGGGGATGAACTAGTCGATGTATTAATTGAACCTCTCTTAGCGGGTATCTACGGCGTGACTTAAAACATGCTTACCGGGAACCTTTCGAGAATTTCGTCAATTAGAACAAAAAGCATGGAAACTTGGTTAAAGGTATGATACAGTGCTAAGGGTACAAAATTCAATCTGGGGCTGCTACAGAAGGTCAATTTGCCCAGTTAACGGGAGGGTTAGAATCTTTAGTAGATGCGTTAGTGGAGCAAATGCCGAAGAACGTTTCTTTGCACACATCGACTGAGGTGCTAGAGGCATCTTACGCAGATAAGATCCATAGAGTGCAAACACAGAATGGTACAGGCTCTACGACCGTCTTGTGATACTACGCCACCAAAAGCCTATGAAAATTTTCTTTTGTGGGAAATGGTAAATTTGAAGACTTTGCGGCATATGGAACAATCTTCTTTGTGCCATTGTAATCATGAGTTTGCCAAAGTCAGTGTTTACAAAACCACTTGCAAAGGCAGAGGTGCCACTAATACAGCACAGACACGCTCATTGACAGCATGTACTTACATTTCTAGTAAATGGCTGACGACACCAAGAACAAGTGTACTGTGTCTTTTAGGGAAGCCTTCACAGATCTCTACAGTAGATGCGCACAGTGAAGAAGAGTTATGTGAATTGGCCTTTTCAGAATACGAAAAGATATTAGAGTTCATAGGGAATCCAGAATGGATGGAAGTGGTGCGGGTTACAAAAAGTATGCCTGAAATACGAAGTGGGTCACAGAACGAATCGCAACGATCATGGACCTATGTACAGAACTACCCAGGATTGGCATTGATTGGAACGCCATTTAAAGGTGTATGCCAGATGGCATCAAACAAGACATGAATTAGTAGAATCATGGAAAGAAGAAACTAAGGAGGTGAGTTCTATGGATACATATATGAATCTAACCACGGACATCATGGATCAAGTCCAGTGGAGGGCGTCCAGAACCTCACCATGTGGTCATCATGGAGTATTGTCTGTGGAAGGACGTCCAGAAATAACAGGACTAGAAAAAGTACCTGAAACGTACGAAGGTTGGTTTAGTTTTCACATGTAATTATTCCATCAATTTTGAAAAGTGGAGAACTTGGTCTGCTGAGCAACAAAGGAAGTATTACAATCTTTAAAGAGTTTATTGAATTGGAAAGAGCTCATGAAGCCAATGAAAGTAGCTATGCTATGTACCAAATTACTGGTCATAAGGGAGATATTATGTTTTTGGTTCTTTCAACCAAGTATACAAGAGCTAAACAGTCGAATTACAATTGAAAAATTACCAATTTTCAGTGTATTACAACCGGAATCTTCCTTCGTGTCCGTTATCGAGGTGAGCAATTATGTAAAATCGCTGAAAGACCACCCAAAAGTACAAGCCCGTTTATACCCTAAAAATTCCAAGATTAGCTTTGTAAGTGTGTTTTCACCCTATGGCTAAGCAACGTAACTGACAGATAATTGCATATGTTAGATCGTCAAAGTCGTGGTAGCATGATGCGTCTCACGGTCAAATCGGTAAAAATATGAGGACACTATCAGAGAGTTTACTCACAGGTGCATTTGGCATGGACGATTGGGAATGGGGGTATTACCTTGATGAGTGATGATCCTATTCAGTTCTATCGTCAATGAAATGCGTTTTTGATGAAGTAAGCGCACGGTTTGGTATTTTTGGACCATTTACAATTGGTACAATTCTTGATATGAATGGCATAGATCATTTGTTTTCCTAATTCACCAATATGATGGTAAACAAATAAAGAAATAGAAATAAGGTCGCAACAGGTTTGCATACAATCATTATGCTGGATTGTTTTATCTGTTGCGACTTTTTGACACTCTCTTGTCAAATGAGGGCGCTGCTCTTCTAAGTGTCTACCTCAACATGTATGGTGAGCCATTTTTTAGTATAATTTCCTATAGAGCTAATAGTATCTGCGTGATACTCATACAGTAGTTATACGCTGTTATGTGGTATAATGAAAGGTATGATGAAGGAGTGATAGTATGAAATTGTTAGCCATAGACTTAGATGATACATTGTTACGTGATGATAACATCGTAGTCTGATTATACAAAAACAGTGCTTCAAAAGCACAGCACAAGGGAATTGAGGTGCTCATTGCTACAGGTCGTATGTACCAAACAGCATATCCTGTAGCACATCGACTTAGAGCTTAGGTGATGCCCGATGGTACTGTATTCTGGCGGTGTCATCCAACGTGTAGAAAGTAAAGAACTCATTTGGGAACGAGCTATATCACCGGAGGTAGCGCGCAAAGTGTTAGCATCGCGAAAGAGCATAATATCTATATTCAGTCCTATATTGATGACGAATTATTAGTACACAGTGAAACAGAGTTCTCTCGTCTTTATGAGGAGATTACAGGTGCTAAGGCGGTATACATTGAGAGGCTATCCATAGATCCTCAAAAGGGATTAATAAACTATTAGTAGTAGAAGAGCCTGAACGTATGGCAGAGGTCATCGAGATACTTTTCCAAAGAAGTAGGACGTGTGGTTGACTTGGTTCGATCTAAGGTAAACTTCTTGAAATTGTAGCCCCTCATGTGTCAAAAGGAGAAGCCCTAGCTTTCATGGGTGAACGATTAGGCATCGATTTAGAAGATATGGTATCCTTTGGTAATTCAGAAAATGATATTTCTATGCTAACAGTTACGGGTCATTCCGTGGCAGTAGAGAATGCAGAGGATCATGTAAAGACAATCGCCAAAGAAGTATACGTACAAATGAAAAAGATAGCGTTAGCTAAATGGATCGATGCCAATGTGTTATAACATGGACTAGGAGGGCCTTATGGAAGGATTTCGTTTTAATTATAGTAACTGGCATGTCGGGAGCAGGGAAAATGCAAGTCATGCAAGTGTTAGAAGATATGGGGTATTTTTGTATCGACAATATACCTCCTGTATTAATTCCAAAATTTAGTGAAATTTGTCGTCAAAGTGCAGGCACTAAAGTGAGTCGAGTAGCCTTAGTGGTAGATATCCGCAGTCGTGAATTTTTTGATGATTTAAACAGTGCCTTAGATGATTTGACGGCTAAGAGTGTACTCTTTATGAAATTGTGTTTATGGAAGCCAGTGATGATACATTAATTCGTCGCTACAAGGAAAGTCGTCGAAGTCATCCGTTGGCGCCAGCTGGTCGAATCATTACAGGATTAGCACTACAAGAGCGGTCGTTATTAGAAGATGTGCGAAGCAAGGCAGACCATATTATTGATACCACAAATATGAAAACATCTAGCTTAAAAATCGTACATGAGACGTACCTTTAGCCATGTACAAGAGCAAACAGATGGCATGGCAATTACGGTGGTAAGCTTTGGGTTTAAATTTGGCATGCCTATCGATGCAGATATGGTATGGGATGTACGATTTTTACCGAATCCGTACTATATTCCAGAATATCGACATAAATCTGGTCGTGTACCGGTAGTGAAAGAATATATTCATTCCTTTGAAGTGACACATGAATTTAAAAACCACTTCTTTAATACCTTGGACTTTCTAGTGCCGAACTATGAACAAGAAGGGAAAAGTCAGTTTATTGTTGCCGTAGGATGTACTGGTGGGATGCATCGTAGTGTGGCCATGGCAGAGGCTTTGTATACCCATTTAAAAGAAAAAGGCTGTAATGTATCTGTAGAGCATCGAGATATGATGCGAAATCATGTGGAAGAAGATGTGAATCCACGTTCTCAAGTAGATCTATAAAGAAAGGAGTGAGATAGCCAGTTGGTTATCTCTCAAGCCTATGAAATATAATAATTGGATGCGCTGGTTTGCACCCGGTATTAATATTAAGCGGTGGTTATTTCTCTTTTCTCTAGGCACCTATATGGCTTGTTGTGGGCGTTCTCATGATGATGAACTACCAGTGGTTTAGCAGTTTTGAAGATGTCTTTTTAGAATTTCTTTTTCACCTGACTGGCTCCTATAACTATACAGTGATAGCTACTATTGGAGTTGCTGGGATTGTACTAGGTATACTTGCTATGCTGTGGGGATCCGAAAAATTATTCAAACTATCGTGGGAGCGATTTGCCAGATACAGAAGATGGTGTGAGTGATTATATTTTTGAAAAGATACGGTTAGGTCAAGGACCTAAAATTGTAGTCATCGGTGGTGGAACTGGACTGTCTATGCTTCTCCGGGGGATTGAAAAGTAAGACCACGAATTTAACAGCTATTGTTACGGTAGCAGATGATGGTGGTTCTTCGGGACGATAGAGAAGATTTCAGATGATTGCCCCAGGAGATTTGCGAAACTGTTTAGTAGCATTGGCAGAAAAAGAAGGACTCATGGAAGAGCTCTTTCAGTATCGATTTACAAAAAGGTGTGGAATTATCTGGCCATAGTTTTGGTAACTTATTTTTGACAGCTATGACACAGGTGCTACATGATGATGTAGAAAAAGCCTTAGAAGCATCGAGTAAAATATTACAAGTTCGTGGTCGTGTCATACCGTCTTCCACAGAAGAAATCAAATTAATTGCAGAGTTGACAGATGGTACGATTGTAGAAGGAGAAAGTAATATCCTAATGGTGAAAAGCCGATTGCAAAGTTATATACGACAGCTCTGAAAGACCATCTCCTGTAGGGGCTGCTTTGCATGCCATTGATGAAGCAGATGCGATTATTTTAGGGCCGGGTAGTTTATACACTTCGGTGATGCCTAATTTATTAATCGATAAGGTCGCAGAACATATTGCGAATGCCAAAGCGGCTACGATTTATATTTGTAATGTTATGACACAGCCTGGTGAGACAGATGGTTATACTGTATCTGACCATGTGAAAGCTATTGAATCTCATAGTGAAAAAGGAATTATAGATACGGTACTAGTCAATGATAATCGGATCCAAGATGCTACGTTAGAGCAATATGTGCAGGGCAAGAACCATGTTGAGGTAGATATGGATGCGTTGCAGTCTGCGGTGTTCGACAATACGGGCAGAATCTAGTGATAGCCAAGATAAGGCTATAGCGTAATTCTGAACGATTAGCAAAGGTTGTGATGGATGTGGTATACGCTTTACAAACAGATATTGAGCCACATATTTTAGAATATTATTTACAACGAGATGATTATTGATATTAAATAAGCTACATAGGCTCTATTTTTGATACTATGTAATTTTAGAGAGGAAGCGGTTATGTCATTTGTGCAGAAGATGTAAAAATGAATTAGTGTCAATTTAAAACGGATGATGGGCAGCTGCAAGTGGAAGCCTCTTGTTTGCTCGTATGGGGGATCAATACTGTTAGGTATGCAAGGTCGAGTAGGTGTGCGGCTGGTGACGGCTAACAATGCAGTAGCACGACGTGTATTAGCTATTATTAAAGAGCAATATGACTTGCCAACGTCTGTATTGATACGAAAAGGCTTAAATTTACGCAAGAAGAATATGTATACCTTAACCGTAGAACCTACTGAACCGAGCCGGATGGCGCTGGAAGAACTTCAATTATGGCCGGTGGATGCCGTGATTCCTGATGAATGGCTTTGAAGATTTAGAATCTCGTCGAGCTTTCTTACGTGGCGCATTTCTCGGCAGTGGATCTGTGAATAAACCGACAGTGATTACCATTTAGAGTTTATGACAACGAAAGAGGACTTTTTGCGGATCAGATTATTCGGGTACTAAAATGTTCCGCTTACATGGAAGAAAGGTGGAGCGAAAAAAGAAGAATTCGTGGTGTATCTAAAAAGAGGGTGATGCGGTGACATCATGCTTGCAAAATCATGGGGGCTCAATCGGCATTGATGAATTTTGAAAATGTTCGGATTATGAAAGATGTACGAAATACAATTAACCCGCCAGGTCAACTGTGAAACGGCCAATTTGCAAAAACTGTCAATGCTGCAGTTCGCCAATTAGATGCGATACGGATTATTGAAAAACATCAAGACCTATGATACTTACCAGTGCGATTGTATGAAGCTGCATTACTTCGTAAAGAGTTTCCCGATGGAAGTTTGCAAGAGCTGGTAGATGCCTGTGAAACGACATATAAGCGAGGATTAACAAAATCTGCTGGTCATCGATTGCGTAAGTTAGGGCCATGAGCTTTGCAGTGGGGAGCCTAATGGATTAGATATAGAGTAGAGGAAGTATGAAACAAGCAACATGGAAACATCGTATTGTAACGAGTATAGTAACACTGTTAGGATTAGGCTCAGTGTATGGTCAAGCACCGAGTATAGTAAATATTGATGAGTTTACTTTCACTCCATTACAGGTAAAGACGTTAAAAGTAGAATACATTGTTACTATCAGAAGGTCAGAATATGTGGAAAGAACCAGGTATCGTGCATGGGTACATTGGAGGAAGAGCCGAGTGTCTTTTACCATGTCAATGAGCATGAAGAGGATAGAAAGATTGGTATTCTTCTTGAAAATAGGGAACAAAAACCAGCTTTGTACAAATTGGAACGTACTATCTATGCTAAGCCGAGTCCAGACTATTTTAAAGTAGGCAGGGAGCTTTCAAAAAAAGAGTTGGAAACAGCGGTTCATCAATTAGGGAAGTGGGAACACTACGGTGTGAAACTACCTGTGCGCTCTAACACTTTGAAAAAAGAAATACAACAGGATAGTCAGCGAATCCAACAAAAGAAAGAATACAAACGTTTAATGAAGGCTGCTATGGTCGGAGGGAAAAGAACGAGAGTTTCTTTTAGGACTACATAGAGATGCAGAAGAAACTTTCATTTGTATGGCATCCAGGCGAGTCTAGACCGATCTTTAGAAGTTAGATTCTGTTGTGGTTCACAAAGATGATTTATTCAGCGGCATACTGATGTTACAACGTCCCAGCCATTGTAGCGCATCAGTAGCTATGATGGAACCGAAGTCTACCGTTGAGTTTAGTTACCATTATTGCCAGTACATCCGATTGACGATGTGGAGCTGAGAGGTACGTGCATGTTGGTCGAGATCGCTTACATACGGTGAGAGCCCTCGCTATAATAGTGATGCTGGTCCAGTGCATTTTGAAAATTGCTAATGATCGAGAAGATGCGTTTATACCAGGAGTGGATGAAACATCAAATCGAAAAGTGGTTAAGAATAAAGGTAATTATGGTGTTACTAACACGTACTTAATTCAAACGGAGGGAAAAACGCCCTATGCCTTGTATTTTAATCCATTAGGTGGTGCTTTCAGTGGTTCTTTATGCGATTACATCTTCTATGAACCCGTACGTATCATATCCTAACAAAGGAAGTTATTTGGGTCATGAAACGATATACGATACTCAATTATTAGATACCTTTGATAAACCGGAAGATTTACTGTTGGAATATATGTCACCAGGGCTTCGAATTTGCCAGTGCAGGGTTTTTACTGATTCCACAAGTAGAGTCAAACTTGTCCAAGGATGGCACGACAAAGTTATGTAGCTGATTTAGTTCGTAGAATTTTTAGGAAAATAATCAATATAAACATAATATGCTCTATTTAGTTTTTAGTGAAAAAGTATGTAAATAAATTTATATTTATTATTGATATATATCGATATCATGCAGCTTTTACTCATATTGAATGATGTATTTATCAATTAAAATAATCCAAAAAGGAAAAATTATATATTGACAATCATTGCTAATTATAAATATAATGAGATAGAAATGATACTCAGATTAAAGTAGGCGATGTAGTTCTGGAGTGAAGAGGCCCATTTGTTAGTCGTATGAGACAGCAAATGGGCTTTTTTAAAGGAGAATTATGAAACAAACTAAAACAAAATCATTAGAAAAGTATAAACCCAAGGTAATGGATTTACATATGCCCTCTTCCACTGATGTAGATGGTGCTACTGTATATGAAATGAATATGCCCTCATGGAAAAAGCGAAGATGATTAGTCATTTTATATTTGATGGGGTAGAGTTGACATTTCAAGAAGTGTCTATGAAGGAAATCAAACATCAAGCAAAACCATTAGAAGGAATGTTTGAAATACATTACTGTAAAGAAGGACGTATAGAATGTGCATTTGATAATGGTCGTATTTTATATATGGATGAAAATGATGTTTCCGTAGGTTGGAAAGAATCGTTGCGGTATGTACACTCTAAAAAATTTCCGACGTCCTATTATAAAGGCATCAATTTATCCATATACATTCCAAAGGCACAAGCTATGGTCAATAAGTTTGTAGGTCATGATCGCATTAACTTGAGAGATTTTGCAAAATCGCTTCGCCAAGATTTTGAGTTTGGCTTTTGTGTGCCGCAGAGAGTCTAGATTAAGTGAAATTTTTAAAAGTCTCTATGATTTTCACCGAAAGATATCAAGTCTAATCTATTCCAATTGAAATGCATGGAAATTATACTACTTCTTAGTACTATGACCGCAGATCGTACTGTTGCATGCCGTACTTTGAAAGAAAGCATGTTGAGAGGTAAAAGAAATGCATGAATTTTTGATAAAAAATTTAAACGAAAAACCGACTATTGAAGAACTGGCAAAATGTATGGATTAGCCCGACAGCTCTGAAAAATGTTTCAAAGGCATTTACGGTACCAGATACATCAATATATAAAAACATGTGCGAATCAAGGAAGCAGCAAAAGAATTATTGAAGTCAGATGAGAGTATTCTCAGCATAGCCACAAGTATGGTTATGAAAAATGCTAGTAAGTTCGCTGGAAGCATTTCGGGGATTATCGATTTGTAAACCCTAGTGAATATAGAAGAAAAATAAAAAATGTCGGAATGGAGCGGTTAAAAGCTTTTTAGAGTAGATTTAAAATAATAAATTTGATATCATAACAACAGCTGATAAAAATTATCATATTTTTAGGAGGTAAACATCATGGACAGCCTTTTTATACATTGTACATTTATTTAACAGCGGTGGATTAGTAATGTATCCATTAGTCATTTTATCAATCATTGTTATTGCCATTGGGATTGAACGACTTACTTATTTTAAAGCTAATACAGCATCATTAAAAGAGTTCAGTCACGAGGTCTACTATGCAGTTAAAGAAATGATTAAGGAAAGCAAAAAGAATTGTGTGCAGAGAATAAAACTGCTACAGGTCGTATTTTAAATGCAGGTTTAACATATTCCAATAATGAAACTAGCATGAAAAATGCTTTCTCTGAACAAATGATGATTGAAGCATCTCACTTAAAAATTCACTTAGATTACGTAGCGCTATCGTAACGATTTCTCCATTATTAGGTTTGTTGGGGACAGTATCTGGTATGATTGGTACATTTAGTGTCTTGGATAATGGTGCTGGTGCATCTGCTATTTCAGGTGGTGTAGGTGAGGCCTTGATTGCCACAGCAACTGGTTTGCTTGTAGCGATTTTAGCATTCTGTGTATACACATACTTTAGCCATCGCATGGATGCAATCATCAATGATACAGAAACATTATCTGTAGTAAAGTTATTAAATGGTATGAAAGAACAATGGAGTGATTCTCATGTTTCAAAATAGTCGATTAAAAATGAAGCCTGAGTTCATGATTGTGCCAATGATTGATATCATTTTCTTTCTACTAGTTTTCTTTATGATGAATAGTATTGAAACAGTGGCACAAAAAGTCCTAGGGTGTACAGTTAACAAAGCACAATCAGCAACACAAGTCAAACAAAGTCCTATCATTTTAACACTCAGACAAAAGAAGGACATATTTTGATTGACTCTAAAACCATATAGTATCGATGATGCGCAGCTAGTATCAGTCAAAGCAAAAGTGGGTGAAAACCAAATACGGCGGTACTATTGCAAGCAGATAAAAACTACGCAACATGGATTCGTGGTCGCTATTATGGATATGCTAAAAACCATTGGGGTTAAGAAGTTCTCACTGCGTGCTAGCCAGAAAAGGATGAAGCATGAACAATCTATTTCCTGGAAGAAATACTTGATTTCCATTTTGATCCACCTTCTATTAGCTGTTGTATTAGGCCTTACGTTGGTATCTGTGGTGAAACACAAACAAACTGAAATGCCTGAAATTGATATGTCCATATCCGATGACTTGAAAGCTCTGCCGGTGGCGGTGGAGGTGGTGGCGGAGCATCCTTCCCACAACCACTTTCACAAGAAGTTGTACAAGCGAAAGCACAGCAGCACAACAAAGTATTTCTTCTCCAGTACCAGTAGAAGATGCGGTGAATGCCTACATCTACATCCCTTCTGCAACAGGTAGTAGCGATGGTACTTCGAGCAACCAAGGCACTGGTGGTGGATCTGGTGGCGGTAATGGCACTGGAAATGGTACTGGTGACGGAGATGGTACAGGCTCTGGTAGCGGCGGCGGTTCTGGCTCTGGCAGCGGCGGTGGCAAATGGAGATGGTGTAGGTACTACATCTGGTAATGCTCCATTTGACTGGGCAGGATTCGCAGTACAGCAAGCTAGAGCACAAGGTTCATACCTCCAATGGCAATCAAACGTAACTGCATAGGCAGCGCAAAGTGTTAGTGTAACCATCTGACGCCAGTGGTAACATTGTATCTGTTTCTGCAGGTGGTGGACCAGGTATTTTAAATAGTACACCCAGGATGTTGTTTGTGCATAGGCAATCATCCAAATGGTAGTGGCGAAACAGTATCAAACTCGCTCACGGTGTATTACACATTGAACGGTGAATAGTGCAATGCACAAGAAATAATTCAGGAGGAATTATGGATTTAAAAGCTTTATTTGACTTCCGTCGGAGGAACAACGTAATCATACAATTAGGCTTTGACACGGCAACGCCGTTAACACACGCACGCAGGCAAGCGTGCGGTTCATAGGGTTAAGTGGCCGTCCATTAGAAAAGGAAGAGGCCCAACGCGTATGGAATGAATTAATGCAACAGCCCCTACGCCAGGTCAAATGCAAACTGCCTATATTCATATCCCTTTCTGCCAAACTAGAAATAGTACATATATGCGGATTCTATCAACATGCTACAAAATCAAGATGCAGAAGATAGATATGTAGATATGCTATTGAAAGAAATGCAAATGGCAGCAGATCAACCTCGTTTCCGTGATGGATTGATTCATACTATCTTTATTGGTGGTGGCACTCCAACATCGTTGTCTCGCTCATAATGCAAAAACGCATGTTGTCTGCAATTCAACAATATTCCATTAGCTAATGACTATGAATTAACATTAGAAGGTCGTATTCATGACTTAGTGCCAGAAAAATGGATGGCGGATGAGCCATGGTGTCAATCGTATGTCCTTGGGAGTACAGTCGTTCCATACTCATGTACGTCGTCAATTCGATCGTTTAGATGATCAAGATACAGTATTGTCTCGATTGGAACAATTGAAAAGCATACCAACAATGTTCTGTAATCGTAGATTTAATCTATGGATTGCCAGATCAAACGATGGACGTATGGATGGAAGATTTAAAACTTTGAACAATCCGCAGCAGATGGTATGGACTTGTATCAATTAAATGTCTTTGAAAATAGTGATTTACAAAGCTAATTCGAACGCGGTAAAGTGAGTCCAGCAGCTACTACTAAAGAACAAGCGTTAATGTATGAAGCAGCTGTCAAATACTTGATGAAACGTGATTTCACACGTTTGAGTGCAGCCCATTGGAGTCGAGCACCACGTGAACGCTCTATGTACAATACAATGGCAAAAGCTGGATACCCAATGTACCCATTTGGCTGTGGTGCCGGTGGTAATTTAGGTGGTTACATGACAATGTTACACCGTATTGCCTCCATACGAAGCACTTGTAGAAGAAGGTAAAAACCATTTATGGTTCTTATGAAACAATCTGAGCTACAAGATTTCTCAAATTACGTAATTAGTTCCTTAGAAAGAGGCGTTCTAAATTTAGAGGCTTTTAATCGAAATGGATCCCAAAATTAGAAGACTTGCGGTGGTTACTTGATACTTGGGTAACACGTGGTCTGATGGAATACAATGGCGTGTTGTATCGCTTAACAACTGCTGGTGGATTCTGGCATGTAAATATTACGCAAACTGTCATTGAATGTGTTCAATACATCTTAACGGGTGAAAGCACATTGTTACATGAAAATATTGCTGCACAAAATCATGGCGGCAAACCTAAAAGATCATCCACATGTAGGTGGTGCATCCTGAAGGTGTTGCTAAACATCCACACGGAAGCAGTGGTCATCCAGCAGGTGTTCTCAAGGACATCCAGAAGGAGTTCCAATGGGCGGACATCCAGCGGTGTACCTAAGCATCCACATGGAGCAGGGTGGGCACCCAGCAGGCATCCCAAAAAGGACATCCGGAAGGAGTTCCGATGGGCGGACATCCAGCAGGTGTGCCTAAGCATCCGCATGGAGCAGGTGGACATCCAGCAGGTATCCCAAAAAGGACATCCAGGGATGTTGAAACTACGCGTGCCCATGGTACAGTAGGTCATGCAGCCCATTTAAGAAAAATATTTAGGTAGTATCTATTACAGGTGAACTCACACACCTTACCAAACCAAAATATATAGTTTCCGTAATAGTTCTATAGCCACCTTTTTGGTGGAGCAGGTATACCAAGATCAAAGTTGACAAGACTGCCATCATACGTTGATACGTTTAAAATCACTTGTTTATAGTGCAGTGTCCAGGGTCTTTACTGACGCTATATCTGATGTATATTGTGTATATTTGTATCTGAGATACCGATATATAATGATTTAATTAGTATATTTAATACAGAGTGTATGATAGCATATGTAAAGAGCACACTTCTCGAAAGTGTGAAAAATCAATGAAATCAATCGTAATTTACTCAGCGTACAGGCAATACAAAAATGGTAGCGGAAGCTATCGCAAGTGCTTTACCTGAAGGTACTCCATGCGTAACTGCAGAAGTTCCAGCGGACTTAGCATCTTATGATGTAGTATTCATGGGATTCTGGGCAGACCAAGGTAATGCAGATAAAGCGGCACAAGCTGTGATTAAAGAAATTACAAATGAAAAAGTAGCTTTATTCTGTACTTAGGGGTTCCTCCAGTATCTCCTCATGCACAAGAAACTGGTAGAAGCAGCTGCGAAATTGTTACCAAATGGTCAAACACCAGTAGGTTACTTCAAATGCCAGGTGAGTAGATCCAAAAAGTAATCGAAATGATGTACAAAATGTTCCCAGAAGGACATAGCCATGGTAAGAGCGCTGAACGTGATGCACGTCACGCACAAGCTGCATCTCATCCAGATGAAAATGACTTAGCTAATGCAAAAAGCATTCGCTTCCGAGGTATGTGAAATCAATTTAATAAGGTTGCTAATGCAATAGCGAATACAACTGTATGACAGTGACTGTATCCTTTGCACGAAGATATGTGACATATTTTTGTGTGATAGGATACAGTAAAGCTATATAATATAATTAAATAAAGATTTATATTATTTTTAAAAATATAGATTATAGATTGATTATTCATATTTTAGTATATAATTAAAATAAATCTATATTCTATAGAATATAGATTTATAAAAATACAAAGGAGTGATAGTATGTCATATTATATTGATGTAAATTGTGATTTAGGTGAAAGCTTTGGCGTATATACTATGGGTATGGATGCAGAAGTATTACAATATGTTACTAGTGCTAATGTCGCCTGCGGCTGGCATGCAGGAGATCCTATGGTCATGTTAAAGACGGTGGAAATTTGTAAGCAGGAAGGTGTTGCTGTAGGTGCTCATCCAGGCTATCCAGATCTATTGGGATTTGGCAGAAGGCATATGGCGATACAGCCAGAAGAGGCCAAAGCTTATATGGTATATCAGGTAGGTGCTTTACAGGGGTTTTGTAACTTATATGGACTTATATTACAACATATAAAGTTGCATGGTGCATTTTATAATACAGCCTGTGTGACACCTATTCTAGCAGATGCGATACTCGATGAATAGAAGTCATGAATCCTTTCTTTGGCGATTATGGCATTAAGTGGAAGTTATATTACAAAAGCAGCACAGAAGAGAGGTATTTCTGTGATACATGAAGCATTTGCAGATCGAGGGCTACAGAAGAGGGAACATTAGTACCACGTTCGGAACCTGGTGCCTTTATTCATGATCCTAATGAAGCAGTAGAGCGTAGTGCGAATGATTAAGGAAGGAACCGTTATTACAAACACCGGTAAAAGTATCCTATTCAGGCAGACTCAGTCTGTGTTCATGGGGATAATCCACAAGCCATTGAGTTTGTTAAGAGATTGAGAGAGGGACTTATTAGAGAAGGAATTACCCTGAGTAGTTTTCAAGCTGAGATAGAAGGAGATATATACATGAAACCATTGACAAACAGTAGTAATTTTCATCAGTTTTGCTAGGAGCAGCATTTTTAATGGCCACATCTTCCATTGGGCCTGGCTTTATGTTGCAAAACAGCGCATTTACAGCAGAATATAAAGCGGACTTGATTCGCTATTGCTACATCAGTTATTTTCGATTATAGCTCACATTCAAATGTTTGGACTATTATTAGTGTTTCTGCATGAGAGGACAAGATATTGCCAATAAAATCTACCGGGACTGGGGTAAGTGTAGTAGCTTTTAATTGCTTTTAGGGGCTAGCATTGACTATTGGTAATATTGGTGGGCTTCCATGGGATTGCATATCATATTGAGGATTGATACCACTACTGCAGCAGCTATTAGTGGTATCTACCTGGATTGCTTTATTTTGTGCATCTCCTAAAATTGGAGGAGCCCTCGATATGACGGCTAAAGCGTTAGGGACAGTTATGATTGTGCTCATCGGATGGACTGCATTCTCTACACACCCTCCGTACAAGAGGCCGCGACCATGCCACAGTCATGCCTGATACGTATCCATGGTTAGCAACATTGACGTTAATTGGGGGGACTGTAGGCGGTTATATTACATTCTCAGGAGGGCACAGACTTATCGATTCCAATATTACAGGTGAGGAGCATTTGCCTGATGTTAGAAAGTCGGCGTTCTTAGGTATGTCTGTAGATGCATTAAGTGCGAGTTCTACTATTTTTGGCTGTATTAGGCGTAGTATCTAGTGGAATGGTGCTTGATCCAGTGATCCAGCTGGTTCAGCATTTTTGCTAGGTGCTGGTCCGGTAGGTCATATGATTTTTGAGTTGTATTTTTCTGTGCGGCCATTACATCTGTGGTAGGGCAGCGTACACATCGGTATCTTTTTCAAAACTTTATTCTCTGTAGTGAAAGCTTGTGAGAAGTTAACGATCATGCTATTTATTGCTATTTCAACATGTAGTTAATTTTTATTGGAAAGCCAGCAGTACTTTTTAATTCTAGTAGGTTCTATTAATGGGCTTATCCTACCTATCACATTGGCAGTTATGTTAATTGCTACGTAAAACCAATATTGTAGGAACCTATCACATCCTCACATTGTTATATTACGCTGGATGGTGTGTCGTGCTAATTACAGCGTATATTGGTATAACTTCTTTAGAAGGAATTACAAAAGTTATTGCATTAATAGGATAGTTCTTCTACAAAGTTGTATACATCATGAACTCTTGATACTGCTATGTAGAAATGAGGGTATATATAATGGATAGTGATTTCACCTGTTGGGGATACAGCGATATTAATGATCATTTGGAGATGTGATTTCACCAACGATTAACTATAAAATACGGCGAATGATAGGGATGATAGAGGACATGAAAGACCCAGCGATACAGGAGATAATCCCGACCTATACATCCTTGTTAATACAGTATGACGCGCTAGAGTCTTCTTACAAAGAACTTAAAGCAAGATTGGAACCTCTCGTGTCTATACCAGTTGAAATATCAGAAGAGGATTGTGTAACTGTCATTGAGATTCCTACTTTATATGGTGGAGAATATGGGGCCAGATCTTCCTGTTGTAGCTGAGCATAATCATATGTCAGAAGATGAGGTTGTTTCTATTCATTCTGGACGAGATTATTTGGTGTATATGCTAGGCTTTATTCCTGGATTTGCCTATTTGGGTGGAATGGATTCTAGAATTGCAACCCCTCGGCTGCAGACTCCTAGACAATCTATACCAGCAGGTTCAGTAGGTATTGCAGGTGAGCAAACAGGTATCTACCCAAGTCAATCTCCAGGTGGTTGGCAGATTATTGGGCGTACGCCGATTACTATGTATGATCTTCAAAGAGAGGTACCGTCATTACTTTCAGCAGGTCAATATGTTAGATATGTTCCTATTGATGAAGAGTCATTTCTCGATATAAAGAAAATACAAAATCAGTATATACCTATATCACGGGTGATTAAGGTAGGTGAGTTACGTGGATAAATATAGGTAAGAGGGCCTCAATCGAGATACTACAGCCAGGGTTATTTACAACTGTGCAAGATGCGGGACGAACAGGTTATCAACAGTATGGTATGCCCGTAGCAGGACCGATGGATATAGAAAGTTACTTACTAGGACAGGCTCTAGTTGGGAATAAAACGAATGTAGGCTCTTTAGAATGTACTGTTCTTCCTCCAACCATACAAGTTCATGGTGAGTGTATTGTAGCTTTTACAGGCGCTAATATGAAGCCTACTATTAATGGAGTACAGGTATCGAGATATATACCGTATATCTGTCAAGACGGAGATGTTATCTCTGGAAGTGTTACTGAATGTGGGATGCGTATGTACATATCATTTTGTGGAGGTATTGATGTTCCAACTATTAATGGGAGCGTGGCAACGCATACGAAAGCGTGTATAGGCGGTTATGAAGGCAGGGCTTTGCAACGAGGTGATCAGCTGTCTTTACATGCTTTTGTTGAGGGCGCATTAACACAATGTGATATCACTGATACAGCGAATCGATTATTTAATTCAGCACTTTATAATCGGGGTGGCCGATATTGTCATGAACCGTTTCGGGTTGTATTGGGAGAACAAGCCAAGCACTTTACAAAAGAGGGAATAAAAACATTTGTAAATAGTTCCTATGTGTTAACAGATCAATGTGATAGAATGGGATTTAGATTGGAAGGTCCTGTGATTACTCATGTGAAAGGTGCTGACATTATTTCTGATGGAGCCGTGTTCGGTTCTATACAAGTTCCATCGAATGGTAAACCAATTATTTTGATGGCAGACCGACAAACGACGGGAGGATATACTAAGATTGGAACCGTTATATCAGCAGATTTACCTCGCCTCAGTCAGCTACCAGTGGGCGATGAAATTCAATTTGAATTAGTATCTATTGATGTAGCGCAAAAAATTTATCGTTCGTATATGGCTAAATGGGGAGCATTACACCATTTGGCGCGTAGACAAAGTCGCTATGTTTTTAGAGTAAAGTCCAGCAATTCTTGACGTTTTTAATGATATACATTATAATAATACCTAAGCTTAAGATCGGCATGAGAGACCGAGCAAACATTGTAAAACCTTTAAATTAGTCCTGTAGAGGCTAGTAAGGAACATAGTGAAAGTAATGCTATAGGGCTCTACCTATATGGTGGATTTAATTGTGATAGATAGAACTATGCGACCTCTTGCCTTCGGGTGAGAGGTCTTTTTGCATATAAAGACAGGGTACAAAGGAGGCTGTAATGGGAGACATTAGCTTAAAAGGTAAGCATCTATTGGGACTGCAAGGTCGCACAAAAGAAGAAATTGAACTCATTTTACGGGTAGCAAAGAAAATGAAGAAGATTATCCTTTCAGAGGATAAAAATATCCACTGTTAAAGGGTAAAGCTATTATTAACTTGTTCATGGAAAATAGTACTAGAACGAGAAGCTCCTTTGAATTGGCTGGGAAATATTTAGGGGCCGATGTCATCAACATTACGAAAAGTGGTAGCTCTATGGCCAAAGGTGAAAAGCTTTCGTGATACATTGCTGACTGTATCCTATATGGGGACAGATGCTATCGTTATGCGCTCCAGCGAAGAAGGATCTCTTTGTATGCTACGAAATGCGTAGACCCTATCATCATCAATGCTGGTGATGGTGCTCATGAGCATCCAACACAAGCCTTTTAGTATATGTATTCTATTTTAGAACATAAACCAAGCTTAGAAGGATTGAAAAGTTGTCATCGTAGGCGATATCATGCATAGTCGTGTAGCGCGATCCAATATTTATGGATTGAAAACGATGGGGCAGATGTACATTTAGCTGGGCCCTAGAACGTTAGTCTATCCAGAACTTGAAAAATTGGGGGTCACCGTTCATCATGATGTACGAGAAGCAGTAAAAGATGCAGATGTTGTAAACGTACTTCGCATTCAACTAGAGCGTATTAATTCTGCCCTATATCCAAGCAATCGTGAATATGCGAGAATCTTTGGAATCAATAAATCCGTATTAGCTAATGCGAAAGATGATGTACTAGTACTACATCCAGGACCGATGAACCGAGGCCTTGAGATTGCGCCAGATGTGGCTTATGGCGATGAATCAGCGATTCAAGAGCAGGTGCGAAATGGTGTAGCTATCCGCATGGCAGTATTATACTTAACAATTATGGGAGGTGACGGCAGTGAGCTTGTTGATTAAAAATGGTACGGTAGTGAACCCGGCAAAAGGACAACACGAAACTGCAGATGTTCTAATAGAAAACGGTGTCATTACTCAATATAGGTCAAAACTTGCAGGCAGATAATGCGGAAGTTTATGATGCAACAGGTCTTATTGTAGCACCGGGGTTGATAGATATTCATACACATTTACGTGAGCCAGGCCAAGAAGGAAAGAAGACTTTCATAGTGGTACACAAGCTGCTGCAGCTGGTGGATTTACACGTATTGCCACGATGGCCAATACCAATCCTGTCGTAGATAATTCTGCCTTAGTGCGTGGTTTACGTAAACAAGCAGAATTGACTCAGCGTTGTGAAAGTTGAATTCATTGGAGCTATTTCTAAAGGTCTTCAAGGCAAAGAATTGACTGAAATGGGTGATATGGCAGAAGCTGGCGTAGTGGCGTTCTCTGATGATGGACATTATGTTGAGAATGCAGCGTTTATGCGTCGTGCCTTGGAATACTCATCTATGTTTGGGAAAAGTGGTCATCGACCATGCGGGAAGAATGCAGTTTAACATGTGAAGGTCATATGCATGAAGGCATCGTGTCCTACGAAATGGGCGTGAAAGGTCGTCCAGCTGTAGCGGAAGACTTAGCAGTAGCTCGTGATATCATGTTAGCGGAGATGACGGGAGGTCATATTCATATTGCTCATGTGAGTACGAAAAAGTGCAGTTGACCAAGTGCGTAGAGCAAAAGCGCAAGGCATTAAGGTCACTTGTGAAGTGACGAGTCAACATTTGGCTTTTCACAGATGAGTATTTAAGAGATTACAATACAGATTTTAAAAATGGCGCCGCCAATTCGTTCCGAAGATCACCGTAAAGCATTGCTAGAAGCCTTACAAGATGGAACGATTGATGCCATAATTACAGACCATGCACCACATGCGTATGAAGAAAAAGATGTGGAATTCTGCTGTGCAGCAAATGGTTTCACGGGATTGAAACATCCTTTGCAGCGGTGGTAACACATGTGCTGAAACCAGGGATTTTTGTCCATCGATGACATTGTTAACTTGATGAGTACAAAACCTGCTCAATTAATCGGTGTAGATGCAGGCGTACTAGAAGTAGGAAAAACCGGCAGATATTTCTGTATTATCTCTAGATGAAACATGGACAGTAGATAGGAATCAATTCTATACACGAGGCAAATCATGCCCATTTGATGGTATGACATTGCAAGGTAAAGCTAAATTAACAGTAGTAGATGGACAAATTGTAATGAAAGACGGGGTTGTAACAGCGTGAAAGGTAAATTAGTACTAGAAAATGGAACTATCTTCGAAGGTACTTTTGTTAGGCGGTATGCCTATCGTCGGCGAAGTAGTATTTAATACAGGTATGACAGGATACCAAGAGATTTTAACTGACCCATCTTATGCGGATCAAATCATTACGTTGACATATCCATTGGTAGGTAATTATGGTGTGACACGGGTGAAGTAGATCAATCTTCTAAACCATATTGTAAGGCCATGATTGTAGGAGAGTTATGTACATTCCCAAGCAATTGGCAAAATGAAGGCGCTTTTGAAGAGTATATGCGTATGCATGGTATTCCTTGCTTATATGATGTAGATACTCGTGCTATCACTCGTGCTATCCGTAGTCATGGTGTTATGAAAGGTGTTATCTGTCCAGTAGATACACCACAAGATAAAATTGATGCTCTATTGGCACAACCATTGGCAACGGATCATATCATGCGGGTTACAACAAAATGGGAAGGACATCGTGGTAGCGATACAGCAGAGTTCCATGTAGCGGTATATGACTTTGGTATCAAAGAAAATATTTTGCAATCATTGGAAAATGAAGGCTGTAAATTAACTATTTTCCCAGCCAATACAAAAAGCGGGAAACCGTGATGGCTTGCAAAACCAGATGGCATTTTCTTGTCCAATGGACCTGGAGACCCAAAAAGATGTACCTGAGATAGTAGAAGAGATTAAAAATTAGTAGGGCAAAAGCCAATATTTGGTATCTGCATGGGTCATCAATTGATTGCACGTGCTTTGGTGGTGAAACGTATAAATTACGATTTGGACATCGTGGATCTAACCATCCAGTAAAAGATTTAGATACAAACCGCGTATATATTACGTCTCAAAAATCATGGCTATGCAGTAGATGAAGCTAGCTTAGAAGGTTCTGGTTTACGTGTATCTCATCGCAGTGTCAACGACGGAACTGTAGAAGGATTAGTGCATACAGAATTACCAATTATGTCTGTTCAATATCATCCTGAAGCATCGCCGGGACCAACAGATAATGTATACTTACTTTGAACGTTTTAAAAGAATTAATGAGAAGGGGTTAATGATGGAAAGAAAAAGTCCTCGTTATTGGTTCTGGTCCAATTATCATTGGACAAGCCGCAGAGTTTGATTATGCAGGTACACAAGCATGCCAATCCCTTCGCGAAGAAGGCTATGAAGTAGTGTTGGTAAACTCAATCCAGCTACAATTATGACAGACCGTGATATTGCGGATCAGCGTATACATCGAACCGATTTCCTTAGAGTTTGTTACAGAGATTATTCGTAAAGAGAGACCATTTTGGTGTACTAGCTACCTTGGGTGGACAAGTAGGCCTGAACATGGCTGTGGAACTTTCAGAAGCAGGCGTATTGAAAAAGAGTACAATGTACAATTATTAGGGTACTACTCTTGAGGCGATTAAACAAGCGGAAGATCGTGAGTTATTCAAAGAAGCGATGAAGCGCATTAACCAACCAGTCCCCTGAATCAGATATTTTTCAGTGATGTAGCACAAGCTGTGGAATTTGCAAATCGTATTGGCTATCCTATCATCATCCGTCCTGCCTATACATTAGGTGGTACCGGCGGTGGTATTGCTCATAACGAAGAAGAAATGTACATGATTGCACTTCGTGGTATTAAATTGAGCCCTATCCATCAAATTCTTTGTAGAACGCTCTGTTGCAGGGTGGAAAGAAGTAGAATATGAAGTGATGCGTGACCGTGCTGATAATTGTATCATCGTATGTAATATGGAAAATATTGACCCAGTAGGGGTACATACAGGTGATTCTGTGGTTGTAGCACCATCTCAAACATTGAATGATACACTACCAAATGCTTCGTACGGCTTCTGTAGATATTATTCGTTATCTTGAAATCGAAGGTGGTTGTAATGTGCAATATGCCTTAGAATCCATATAGCAATCAATATTATGTAATCGAAGTAAATCCACGTGTATCTCGTTCCTCCGCATTGGCTTCCAAAGCGACAGGCTACCCAATTGCTAAAGTGGCGGCGAAAGTGGCTATGGCATGACATTGGATGAAATTACAAATGCAGTCACTGGTGAGACAAAGCATGTTTTGAGCCATCCCTAGATTATGTAGTAACTAAGTTTCCTCGCTGGCCATTTGAAAAATTTAAAGCTTGCGGACCGTACGTTGGGAACACAAATGAAAGCCACTGGCGAAGTTATGAGCTATCGACCGTACATTAGAAGGATCTTTGTTAAAAAGCGATTCGTTCCTTGGAAATTGGGTTGAGACCATATTGAATTGATTGCCCATGAGACGCCAGAGCAATTGATTGAACGATTGCAATTAGTCGATGATGAGCGTTTGTATGTCATTGCACAAGCACTTCGTGTTGGTATTAGCGTAGAAAAATTTGTTATATTACAAAAATTAACTCTTTCTTCATTAACAAAATTAAAAATATTGTGATGGTAGAAAAAGATTTGTCTGCGAATGGTATTACGAAAGTAATTTAAAATTAGCGAAAAATATTCCTTCCCAGATAAAGTGATTGCTCGCTATGCAAACTGCTCACCTGAGGACGTATTGGCAAAACGCAATGAGCTTGGCATTCATCCGACTTATAAATATGTGAGATACTTGTGCAGCAGAGTTTGAAGCATTACACCATACTACTACAGTGCGTATGCTACAGAAGATGAAGTTGTACCGCGCGGTGAAAAATAGTGTAATCGTTCTTGGTTCTGGCCCTATCCGTATCGGTCAAGGCGTTGAGTTCGACTATTGCTCCGTACATTCATCTTGGGCATTGCGCAAGGCAGGCATGAAATCCATTATTATCAATAATAACCCAGAAACAGTAAGTACAGACTTTGATACGTCAGATAGCCTATACTTCGAACCATTAACAGTGGATGATGTAATGGAAATTATCCGTAAAGAAAATCCAGTGGGGTTATTGCTCAGTTTGGTGGACAAACAGCTATAAATTTAGCAGGTCCATTGGCAGAACGAGGCGTAAATATTCTAGGTACATCTGTAGACAGCATTGATATGGCGGAAGACCGTGAACGTTTCGATGAATTGTTGGCAAAATTAGAAATTCCTCGTCCAGTAGGTGCATTGGTTACGAGTGATGAAGAAGCATTAGAGGCGGCAAAACGTCTTCAATATCCATTGATTGTACGTCCTTCCTATGTATTAGGTGGCCGTGCTATGGATTGTATATAATGATCAAGAGCTAGATCGTTACATGAAAGAAGCTGTAGTAGCATCGAAAGATCACCCAGTGTTAATTGACCGCTACATAGGTAGGCATGGAAGTAGAAGTAGATGCCATCTCTGATGGTGTTGATGTATGCATCCCTGGTATCATGGAACAAGTAGAACGTGCCGGCGTACACTCTGGTGACTCCATCGCAGCATATCCAGCACAGCATTTATCTGACGAATTGACAGAACAAATCGTAGATTACACACGTCGCATTGCCAAAGGCCTAAAATGTAAAAAGGTGTGCTAAACATCCAATACATCGTGGTGAATGGTGAACTTCATGTCATTGAAGTTAACCCACGTTCTAGTCGTACTGTACTTTTCATCAGTAAAGTAACAGGCATCAACATGGTAGAATATGCGACACGTATCGCATTAGGGGAAACATTAGAAAGCCTAGGCTTACCAACAGGCTTAGTGCCAGCTCGTCCACATGTGGCGGTGAAAGCACCAGTATTCTCTTTCTCTAAAATGGGGTTAGTAGAAATTGCCTTAGGGCCAGAAATGAAATCTACTGGTGAAGTTATGGGTATCGGTCGTACCTATGCAGATGCTTTATTTAAAGCCATCCACGGTGCAAATATGCGCATTCCTGATAAAGGTAATATCTTGATGACTGTAGCAGACCGTGACAAAGAAGAAGCGGCTCGCTTGGCAAAAGGTTTTATCGATTTGGGATACCATATTATGGCTACCGGCGGTACAGGTCGTTATTTCACAGAACATGGTGTGAATTGCACAGTGGTAAATAAAATTTCTGAAGGCAATCCAAACTGCGCTGACTTCATCCGAGAAGGTAAAGTAGACTTGATGTTGAACACTTTGACATATGGTAAAAAACCAGAGCGTGAAGGATTCCAATTGCGTCGTCTAGCCGTAGAAATGGGTGTACCATGCTTGACATCCCTAGATACAGCTCGCGAAGTATTACACGTAGTGGCAAGCCGTGCTACAGCAGGTGATGCTATCACTGTAGATGCTGTACAAGATTATGAAATGGAGTAATCACGAATGAGTGGATATGTAGAAATGGGTCGAGTGATCCATAATACACAAATAGGTAGGGATGTATGGCGCATGTTAATCTATGCACCAAAACAAGCCAAAGAGGCACAGTTAGGACAATCTTGTAATGTTCGCGTCACAGGGGGCACAGCACCCCTGTTGCGCCGCCCTATTAGCTATGCAGGCTTTGATGCAGAGGCGGGTACAATCGACTTATTATACCGTGTAGTAGGCAAAGGGACAGAGTTGATGACAAAATTGCAAGAAGGGGATACCCTAGATTGCTTGGGGCCACTAGGAGAGCCTTTCACAACTGCAGACCGCATGCTACTAGTGGGTGGTGGTGTTGGTATTGCGCCGATGCTATGCATTGCTAATCGTTTAGAAGTAGGTCAAGAAGCCCATGTTATCTTGGGGTTCCGAAACGCTAGTGAATCCTTCTGGGCTGATTTATTCAAAGATAGCCCTGTGACCGTTCATATCACAACAGATGATGGTTCGTTAGGTACAAAAGGATATCCTACGACAGTTATGGAGACCCTTATGAATGATCATCACTTTGATGCAGTATTAACTTGTGGACCAACGCCGATGATGAAAGGTGTAGCAACTGTGGCACAGCATATGAATGTACCTTGCCAAGTCTCCTTAGAGGAACGCATGGGTTGTGGAACTGGCGGTTGCGTAGGCTGTGCGTGCCAAGGTAAAAAGTGGCAAACGCTATAAAAGTATGCAAAGATGGTCCCGTATTCCCAGCTGAGGAGGTGTTTTTCTAATGGCAACAGTAGATCCTAGATTAGCCGTGGAATTCTGTGGAATTACCATGAAAAACCCTATTGTAGCAGCATCGGAACTTTTGGATTCGGACCAGAGTATGATGGGTACCTAGATCTGAATACAGAGGTAGGGGCGATTTCTGTGAAGGGATTAACACCGACAGCACGACCTGGAAATGCGGGCGTTCGTATTGCAGAAACACCATCTGGCGTATTGAACTGTATTGGTTTAGAAAACCAGGGCAGAAGTCTTTGTAGCAGATATTTTTGCCAACCTTGCACGCTATGATGTGCCTATCTTTGCGAACATCTCAGGCAACACTTTAGGAAGAATACGAGTTCATGGCAAAAACATTGACCGTAGAAGGCGTATCAGCGCTGGAAGTCAATATTAGTTGCCCCAATGTAAAATGCGGGGGCATGGCATTCGGTGTACAAGCGGATAGTGCCGCTGCAGTTTGTAAAAGCTGTGAAATCTCATACAGATTTGCCAGTGATTATGAAACTATCTCCGAATGTGACAGATATCGTAGAGATTGCTCGTGCTGTAGAAGCTGCTGGAGCAGATGGTATTAGTATGATCAACACATTATTGGGGATGTCTGCAGATCTACGCACACGAAAACCATTGTTGGGTAATATCTATGGAGTTTATCGGGTCCAGCAGTGAAACCAGTGGCTTTGCGATTGACCCATCAGGTAGCACAAGCTATCGATATCCCTATCACGGGCGGTGGTGGCATCATGACCAGGTGAAGATGCCTTAGAATTTATGCTAGTAGGAGCTGACATCGTGTCTGTGGGGACGGCTACGATGGTAGATCCACGAGCTATCGGCATCATTGCCAAAGAGATGAGTGCCTATTGTGAAAAAGAACAAATTGCTCATGTACAAGATATTGTAGGGGGCATTATTGTTCCATAAAAGAGACTAGAGAAGAGAATATTGATTGAGGCAATATAAAAAGGACTACCTCAGTACGAATGTACTGGAGTAGTCCTTTTCGGAGTTACCCTATAAGTTTATTTTTGCGCGGAACGAGGCCAGTAGGATGGATCGCCATATCGATTGCTTCCCTTTCTCCCCGGCAATAATGCCAGTGCTCCATGGATAAGAAAGGTAGCGATTAGATGGAGCATATACGTATTTTTTAGCGGAATATATAGATTCGTGCCGATAATATACATGCCTAATAGTATTCCAATAGGAAAACCTGGAATCGATATATCATTTAAACGTCTTACATACAGGGTATAATACCAAAGGTAATAATATAATATATCCAGCATAGGCTAAGGCTTTTATACCAAAAATAAGCGGGTAATATGATGACTTCTAATAACTGTTGAATAAACATATTAAATATATGCATAGTAGCAGATAGAAAAAGAATGCCTATAATAAAATTGAAATCGATTGATACGCCCTGTAATACTAATCCAACCTTGACTGTGGGGAGCTAGAAATCGTACTAGAAAAGAGCGCTATGATACCTATTCCAAGAGAAATCACTATATTAATAAATAAATCCATAACTAACCTCCTACATACTATGAATAAGTATAGCATAGATTGACAGTTATGGCGAACGTATGTCAAGCATGGGCATTTTGATATAGATTCTTCATAAAACTCTTAAAAAGTAGTGTACTATAGCAGAAAGTTACTAGATAGGCAAAATAGCGGTTCATTGGTATAATAGTAAAGATAGTTAAAAATGGTTCACATTTTCCTCTCATAATACGATTATACAATTATGAGAGGAGGATGTTATGGAACCAATATCAACACCTATGGAAAAACGCATTCGCATGGTTCGAGCTTGGCTAGATGCAGCAGCGAAGTCTACGCTACAAAAAGGTAGTGTGAAAGGAAATTTGCATTTGTTCTTAGCACAAGCTGAAATGAAGCAAATGAATGAAGGAAAACCGTCCATTATATCGTATGCAAAAAGCTATAATGGCTGTGGTATTGATGGGGATCATAGGTCTTTCACAGTGGTGGATTGTACAACATAAGACGGAACAGACGAATCCAGTTGAGAGACACAGACGGAGATGAAACAGGACACATCAGTTACTGTAGAACCCCCTAGTAAGAGTACACTGTACATGTGGAAAACTCCCTCAAAAACACCAGAAGTAATAGTAGAGGAACCAGTTTCACTCCGACGCGTGAGCCAATCACTGACAGCGCGCAGTGGAACCGACTCAAAAGCCTTCCATTACCTCTCACAAGAAGTGCGAGATGCGGTGCAAACTGGTGGACGTATTTTTTGCGAGATGAGTAAGTAACCTTTATATCTAAGGAGGATGATTATATGAAGGAAACCTATCTTATAAGAAATTTTTAACATTTGCTGTACTAGCAGCGATTAGTACAACTCCAGTATTTGCTGAGACAGCAAAATCATTCTGACAGTGGCAAAACAATTTGCAAAATTATCCATGGCGGTTTGGCGAAAGCAAAATACTACCCGTACAGAAGAAGTGGCAACTGGTGATGCAGCAACGGAAGCAGCTATTGCAGCAGCACGTGATGGAATCTCTGAGGCCGCAAAACGTGATGCGATTGAAGAACAACGTAAACGTGCGTTGATAATTCTTCCTTAGCAACGAATGATAAAGAAGTTAAAACCATTACAAAAAGCTGGTGGTGATAAATTAGAAGAAAGCACAAGCAGCAGGTGTAGAAACTGCGATTCCTCAGTACAAGCTAGATATTACAAGCTTGACTGAAGAAGAATTACAAAAATATGTTGGTAAAACGATTACGCATATTGCAATTGATGGTCTGGATGAAGCATCTCAACCACAATTTTTAGCATTGTTACAAGGTAAAATTGGTGATGCGGTATCGGTGGAAGGTATTTCCAAAGACATCGCTAATTTTAGGTGGATCTGGCGTACTTTCAGAAATTACACCTGTATTTACTATTGTACCTGAAGGTGTAAAAGTATCCTATCATGTTACCGTTAACCCTGTAGTAAAGGGCGTGTCTGTAGAAGGCAACACGGTATACAAAAACAGATGTGTAGTGCAATATCTTGGTGTGCAACCGAATACAGTGTTAAATACAATTGCAGTAGGTGAAAAAAGTACAAGGTATCAATGCAGCTTACCAACGTGATGGCTATATTTTAGCTCATGTAAAAGACATGGCTGTCGATGAAAAGGCATTCTTCATGTATCTGTAGTAGAAGGCATGGTAGAGCGCATTACACCACATGGCAATAAAGAAACAAAAAGATCGTAGTTATTATACGTGAATTCAATCAAAAAGTAGGACAACCATTTAATAAATTCTTGGTGCGTCGTTCTGTAGAAAAAGTTTACAATCTTGGATTCTTTGATGATGTGAATGTACGTTTGACACAAGGTTCTACAGAAGAAGCTGTAAACATTGAAGTAGACGTATTAGAACATAAAACAGGAACTGTTACATTAGGGTGCAGGTTACTCCGGTTCTGATGGATTTGTCGGCGTTGTAGAAGTGGGCGAAGAAAACTTGCGTGGTACTGGTGATAAAGTGAAAGTACACTGGGAATTCGGCGGTTCTGCGGGCATAAAAACTACTCTGTGTCCTACTTGCGTCCTTGGTTAGATAACAAGGTACATCCTTAGGCGTGACTTACTATGACCAATTGAATGAGTACACTGATTACAACGAAGAAGGTAAAGCAGTGGCTACATACGATCGTAAGTCCATGGGTTTCAACATTTCTAGGTCGTCAAACTGCGGAATTTACTCGTGATTATGTGACATTAGAACATCGTAATGATAAATACATTTGGGATGACAAAGATTCTAGCGGTTTCCGTTATGATACAGACAGAGCACAAGGGACGCGTTGGAATAACCATGGATACCCATTCTTGTCAAAAGGTTACATAAAAAACAACTTCGGTACTACGAAACAGCATTAGCTGGCAAAAGTATATGATTCCCGTGATAATGTATATGAACCAACTCGTGGTAAAACGCTTGTCCACTACATTGCAATGCGTTGGTCATGAGCTTAGGCGGTGACTTTAATTTCTATAAATTTACTGGTGAAGCTAGAACATACAAAAAAGTAGGTAGCAAACAAGTTCTTGCATTCCGTGCTCGTTTAGGCTGGGCGCAAGGCGACCTACCATATAGCCAATTATATACAATTGGGGGTTCTGATTCTCTTCGTGCCTATGAGAGATGATCAATACCGTGGTAAAAATGTACAACTTCACAGCAGAATATCGCTTTCTCAATCTGGAATAGATAAGTGGTGCTTTGTTTGCTGATTTAGGTGATGCATGGGATGCTCGAATGTACCTTGGTTCAATCATTCCAAAACATTTAATGCCTCCATCGGTGCTGGCGTGCGTGCGACAAAGCAACCAATTGGTCCAGTGCGTATCGATTATGGTATTAGTAAAAATCAAAATAAATTCCACTTCAGCTTTGGTGGTCAATTCTACTGATGAAAATAAAACACTGGGTGGGAAGTGCAGCCCTTGTAATCTGCTGAGCTTCACTTCCATCATAGTGCACCTGTTCAAACCGTGCATGATGAATCTGCAGAGTACAACGGGTATGATTCCATCAGCATTACAACGGATGCGCCGCGTACAAGCTGCCACATCGGTATCTATAAAGGAAAAGAAGTGGGAAAGATTCAAGCAGCTTTACCAAGTTATGAAAAGGCTACTATGGATATTGTAGATCGTATTTGTATATGGATATACTGTGAAAGGTGTTTGCTGTGCATGTGGGAAACTATGGATGTCAACATTCAGATAGAACCCCTATGGGCATGGATGAAAATCTGTGAGAGCTGACGATTCATTATGGCAATCTATCTCCCTATGTGAAACAATTAGTTGAGAGAGATGTGGGGCCTATATCACAAAGATTGGAGCAAATTCTATTAGGTTCTTCTATTGATGCATTGCATTGGGTAAAACCTATTGCGCAAAAACAGTGTCGCAATGATTTGAAGAACTCATTGCCAGAATTTACTCCGCAAGTCGATATTGTGGGTGTGAGAAACTGGTCAAGTGATGGTGTATTTGGTTCCTAATGGAGATAGTATCCATAGAGGACAGATGTAGATCCTTCAATCAATACATTGCCGAGTGCTTTTTCTACTACTGTCGTCAATATTATGAGAAAAATGCGTGATTTGGAAGAACTACCTATTCAATTTGTGCGACGACATCAGGTGATGATTGAAGCAGATATTCAGAAAAGAACCAAATCAAAGTCGAAGTGTTGCACAGTTTGGAATTACCATCGCACCTCATTTAGAAGTCGGATCTGACACGAAACTATATTTGCAAGTAGATTCTTCTAAGTATATGATTCGTGGTGAAGGATATCTTGATATGGGACGCAATACAGACTCTGTAGGAATACGATTATATACAGGGGTTCTACGAGCCCTCATACATGGTATTTGGAGACAAATTTTCACCAAATAGTTTGCACTGGAAATTCAAAGCCTTCTTATGGGTACCAATTTAGTAAAAGATACACAAGTAGGATATCAGTATGTGGCTCCTCACTGGTCGGCATAAAGCATTTCTTCGACAAGACATTGGAAATCGATGGAGCTTGCGGTATGAGGCGAGATCTCAAGGAAAAAGAAAATGAATTTGCTAATGCCTATGATGTACGCGATTATTTGCAGTTAGAGTATATATGGAAGATAAGGACAGATGGTTACGTCTTGTGGGACGTATGAGGAAAGAAGGTAGATAAACTATGATGCGTTTATTGAATGAATAAAAGAATGTAAAAACGGTGTCAATCATTGTAGGCGTTCTTTTTGTCATTAGTGTGGGTGCTTTGGCATATACACAAATGGCAGGACATGGTGGCTCTGGTGCGGTTAGCAATATTGGTGTTATCGATATGCAACGTGTGGTTGAAAGTAATCCTAACCTAGTACAAGATGCGCAAAAAGAAATGGCTGCGTATAATGAAGAGTTGCAAAAAGAATTTAATGAAAAATCTGCAAACTTAGATGACGAAGGAAAAAGCAAAACTTTCAGATGAATTACGTCAAAAGTTGCAAGACAAACAACAAAGTATTCAAGAAAATTTGAAAAACGTGTTGATGAAGCATCTAAAGCAGTAGCAGATGGAAAAAGGTCTAAAGCGTTGTTATGACTCGTGATTCAGTTTTATTTGGTGGAACTGATGTAACTGAGCAAGTGAGTAAAAATTGTCTGAAACTAAATAAAGGTGGGAGCCGCATGCGAAAAGGACCTATCTTTGCCGTATTGAGTGTAGTGATACTCTGTTTAGGGTATAGGTGGATATTATTTACAGACACAAAAAGAGGTTCCTCAGGGACCTAAAATTGGTGTGTCGACTACAAAGATGTAGTAGAGTCGCATCCTAACTTTCACAGTTATGATGAACAAAGAAAAGAGTTATTGCGATTAGAGGCTCCAACGAGATAAAGAAGAACAGCTGTTACAAGCAAAATTAGGTGTAGAAGTTGGAAAATCTGAAGAAGAGCTGATAGAGACTAATTTAACAGATAGTCTGCAGCAAGAATTGCAAAAAGTAAAAACTGCTGTACGGAAGCAGAGTTAAATCAAGAACTAGCACAACGACAACGAGCGTTATTAGAACAATATCGCAAAAGACTATAAAGTGGATCCTACAGAAGCGGATAGAAATTGTGAATTTACAGTTATCTTTATCTCACAGAAGCTAGTTACAGCCTGATTGATGACACTAACGTCAACGATGGAGCGTAGCGTAAAGGCAGATAGAAGCTCGATTAGCAAAGTTATTAGAAGCTCGTGGTGCTACTATAAAGGAGCTAATCACTGGAAGATATGAAGCAAAAGTACAACAAGATATGCAGCCTGCTTGCTGAAGCAGCGCATCGTACGTTAACGTATGCTAGTGAGGTAGCAAAAAGAATTAGGTAGTAAACGAGATGCATCTATGAAGACTATGATGGATTCACAACAAACTGTTATGGCAAAGGTTCATCAAGAAGGAGCTCAATTGTGGGATGCCGAATGGGAACAGCGACTGGCTCAAAAGCGTGATGAAGTACAAGCTTTACATGATGCGATATTAGAAGATATTCGCGTTCGTGTAGCGGTTATAGCGAGAGCTAAGCAGTTAGAATTAGTAGTTGTCGATCATATAACAGATCGTACTGATATGGATATAACGGATGAGATTATTTCATCTTATGGGCAATAAAGGAGTAAAAGAATGAAAGACATGTGGAAACGTATGGCTACAGGAGCTATGATGGTATGTGCATTAGGACTAGTAGCTGGTTGTGGTAGTAGTGATAAAGTAGGTGTAGTTAACACTGAAAAAATTGTGCAAAGAAAGTAATAAAGCAAAAAGACTTGAATAAAGAGATGGAAGCAAAACAAAAAGAAATTACAGACCTAGCAGCACTAAGTACAAGGTACGCAGTCTGAAGAAAATTCCATAATACGCAAATGAATGCACAACAAGAGTTACAAATCTTTGGTCAGGCTAAAAGTAAAGAATTCAAAGCATATGTAGAGTCTAATATTCAAAGTGTAGCAAAAGAAAAAGAATTGACAGTTGTTGCGAATGACCAGGCTATCATGACTGGTGGCATTGATATCACAGAAGATGTTATAAAAATGAATGAAGGTACATCTTCGGAGGAAGCTAGCAAATAATATGTGATTATAAAGTAAGGAGGCTTCATAGTGAAGTTTTCGTTGGAAGAACTTGCCAGTATGGTAGAAGGCACTGTACATGGAGATAGTTCAGTTTGTATTGAAGAAACTCGTAGTTTAGAACAAGGGCACCCCATGCGATTAGCTTTGCGATTGGAGATTTTCGAGAACTTGCGAAGCTTAGTAAAGCGGGGGCTATCTTGGTGGATGCGGTGATAGAGGATTGTCAAATACCACAAATCATCGTCCCTAATGCGAAAGCAGCATTTGCTAAACTGTTAGAAGTATTTCACCCTCCAGTTGTATTTCCAGATGGAATTCATGAAACAGCGATTATCGGCAAAAATGTAAGTATAGGCAACAATGTAAAAGATTGGTCCGTACTGTGTCGTTTATGATAATGCTGTTATAGGAGATAATCGTTACATTACATGCCTATGTATATATTGGACATAATACTCGGATTGGAGAAGGCACAACTATCTATGCCAATGCCGTTGTGCATGAAAACTGTGTGCTAGGTAAGCGAGTTGTGTTACGTGCCCATGCTGTAATTGGCGGTGAAGGGTTTGGATTTGCTACGGAAAACGGAAAACATACATATTCCGCACAAGTGGGAAATGTAGTGTTAGAAGATGATGTAGAAGTAGGTTCTTGCTCTTGTATCGATAATGCGACTATGGGATCTACGTTAGTGAGACGTGGTACAAAAATAGATAACTTAGTCCATCTAGGTCATAATGTAGAAATCGGCGAAGACTGTTTCTTGATTGCGCAAGTAGGATAGCTGGAAGTACAAAATGTGGTAACCATGTTATGTGCGGGACAAACTGGATGTACGGGGCATATCACGATTAGTGATAATGTTACATTGCTGGGCAAAAACTGGTATTACTGAAATGTACCATCAAATGGACTATATGCTGGCTATCCAATGAGACCGCATAAAGAGTGGTTGAAATTGGCAGCTTATGAAAGCCGATTGCCAGATATGGTGAAGCAAGTGAAAGCATTAGAAAAAGAGCTGGCTCAATTAAAAGCTAAGTTAGAAGATAAATAGGGGCCCACATGATATATACATCTATGAAAGCATTGAGTGCAATACTTGTGCGTTACCGTATCGATTACAATATGGTATTGGATACCTATTAGGACAATTGGGTTGGTTGTTTACCCTAAAAAGCGTAAACGTCTTGCAATCGGACAGATTTTGTTTTGTCGAATTACTGATGATGTAGAGGAAGCAAAACGAATTGCAAAAAGCTAGCGTCACTCGTTTTGAGTCGTATGATTGTGGGATGTATTACGATATCCAGAGATAAAAAGATGGAAAATACAAAAGAAATGTTTACCATGGATGGTCGTGAATACCTAGAAGATGCTAAAGCAGATGGAAAGGTGCTACTGTAATTGCACTCCATAGTGGAAACTGGGGAATTACTAGGAGGCATACTAGCATCAGAAGGATATCCTTTGATTTCTGTAGCAATGCAACAACAAGGTGATGCGGATCGATTTTATCAATGAATATCTGAACTATGATGCACCAACATGTAACCCTATAAAACAGGGTGCGTGAAATGGTAAAGAACTACAAAAAGGTTCTTTTTCATTGGGCTGATTATGGACCAAGATCCTGGTGATCAAGGTCAGCTAGTGCCATTCTTTGGATATGAAACACTTACTCCAGTAGGTCCAGCATGATGGCTAGGATGCAAGATGTGCCCTATTATTCCTATTACAATTCGTTTTGATGAGATACGAAAAACATGAAATTACATGCGCATCGCCGTTTGTATGCAGAAAAACTGATGATCGAAAACGAGATATTGCAGTTACATTAACAATATTGAAATGAATGGTTAGAAGATTATATTAGACGATATCCAGAAGATTGGTTCTGGCTCCATAATCGATGGAAATGGACCTGTCGTTTATATGGTGATACGATTGAAGTACCACCAGATGTAATGAATCAAAAATAACAGAAAGAGGCCCCTAATGAAACAGCAAAACAGATAGGCAAAAGCCTATTGACTATGAAGGAACTGGCTTACATAGTGGATTGCCAGTACATATGCGTATACTACCGAGCGAGCTAATACAGGTATTACATTTTGTAAGGACTGATTTAGTAGGGACTCCTTCTGTGAAAGCAGATATACGCAATGTAACTAATACTATGCGTGCCACCACATTAGAAGATGGAGAGGCAAAAGTATTTACTGTTGAACATATGTTAGCAGCCTTTACGGTATGGGCCATCGATAACTGTGTTATTGAGTTGAATTCACCTGAACCTCCAGTAGCTGATGGGTGGTTCCGCAAACCTTTGTATCTTTGATCAGGAAGCGAGGTATTGTAGAACAAGATGCAGAGACGCTATGTCCATGTGGTAAAAGAGTCGCATGGAGTGTATGAAGATGATAGATTTATTATCATACGTCCTTATGATGGATTCCGTGTGACATTCACTAGTATCAATAGTCATCCTATGTTGGGTACACAACATGGTGATTATGAAATCACCCCAGAAGTGTTTGCCAAAGAGATTGCTCCCGCACGTACGATTGGGTTTACTAAAGAAATCGAACAGTTGCAAGCGATGGGATTGGCCAAAGGCGGTTCTACAGAGAATGTCATTGTCTATGATGAGACGACATGCTTATCAAACTTAAACTTTCCTGATGAATTGGTGCGACATAAAAGTTTTTAGATATATTGGGAGACTTATTTCTTTAGTAGGCCATTTAAAAGGCCATATTATTGCTGTAAAATCAAGTCATAACTTAAATTCTCGCCTAAGTAGAGAGATTTTGAAAGAAATGTAAGAGGAGGCATACTATGATTCTGACTGTTGAAGAAATTATGGAGATTCTACCACATCGTTATCCATTTTTGTTGGTAGATCGTATTATTGAAATGGAACCTATGAAACGTGCTGTAGGAATTAAAAACTGTACATTCAATGAACCGCATTTCATGGGACACTTTCCCTAGGCAATCCCTGTTATGCCAGGGGTGTTGATTACAGAAGCAATTGCATGCAGTAGGTGGTATTGCCCTTTTATATCCAGAGAAAATCGTGGATTGACACCAATGTTTACAGGTATCGACAAAGTACGTTTCCGTCATCCAGTAAAAGCCTGGTGATCAAGTGCGTATGGAAGCTGATGTGGTTAAAAATCAAAAGGCCGCATGGGTAAAGTAGAGGTCGTGCTTACGTAGGTGATAAATTAGTAGCTAGTGGTGAGTATATGTTCGCCTTGGTAAAACCAGAATAACTTTCAAAAATGTAAGGAGTGACGCAGATGATAGTAGTTGGCATGGAAAATGCAACATCTGAAATTCATAGTAGTGCAGTCATACATCCCGATGCCAAAAATAGGTAAGAATGTTATCATTGGCCCTGGTGCAGTCATTGGAGAGCATGTTGAAATCGGAGATGGTACCAAGATTGGTGCAAATGTAGTCATTGGTGGCTGGACAACGATCGGTAAGAATAACGAGTTCTTTCCTGGATGTGCTATTGGTCTTGAACCACAAGATTTAAAAATTTAAAAGGTGAAAAAGTTATTGCGTCATTGGCGATAACACAGTAGTTCGTGAGTTTGTAACAATCGAGTCGTGCAACTGGTGAAGGGAAGAACACGCATCGGTAACAACTGCTTTATTCCAAGCTTGTACTCATGTAGCTCACAACTGTATTGTTGGCAATAACGTTAGTTGGAGTAACTGCGCAGGTCTATGCTGGTCATGTTATCGTAGAAGATCGAGTTGTCGATTGGCGGTATTGCCGGTGTGCATCAATTTGTAAAAATCGGTCGCAACGCTATGGTGGCGGAATGGCAAAAGTTGACACGATATTCCATCCGTATGTGATTGCCGATGGACAACCAGCACATGTCATTGGATTGAACTCTGTCAGCTTGGCTCGTGCAGGTGTTTCAGAAGAAGTGCGCAGAGAATTAAAGAAAGCATTTCGGATCATTTATCGTAGTGGGATATAGTTTATCCAAAAGCGATTGAAGAAATGGAAATGAAACTTAACATCTTCTGTTGAAATCGAGCACATGTTGCGATTCTTGCGCAATGCAGATCGTGCGTATCATGCGCGACGAAGAGATTTCATAGATCATACCATATACATGCTGAGTGTAGAGCATAGTGCACTTGGCATGTATTTTTATTATGACTGAACTATACATGCCTATATACTGATTCTATGATATAATATAGATTGGAATTTTTATAATTAAAAGTTAGTAGGAGCTGTTATGGCGAAAGTAGGATTGATTGCAGGGATTGGTAATCTGCCAGTTGAATTTATGCGTGCAGCCCAACGAGGAAGGGTATGAAGTTGTGGTTGTATCTGTCGTGACAGATGGGGCTCCTAACTACAGTAGAAAGCCGATGCATACTATCAAATCAGCGTCTTTAAATCAGATACAGTGATAAAAACCTTTTCAAAAAGAAGGTGTCACGGATGCGCAACCATGTTGGGCAAGGTAACGAAAGAACATCTCTATAAAAAGATTACTCACCATTCCAGATATGAGAACTATCAGATTTCTCAAATCGTCTTGCGCAATCGTAAAGATGATACGATTATGCAGCCATTGTAGCTGGAGCTCGAGAAGGAAGGCCTTCGGTGGCAGATCGAAAACGAAAATATGCGATTCTTTGATGCCAGCAGGTAGGTATTATGACAAATCGGAAGCCTACGGAAGCGAAGCGTGGATATAGAATTTGAGTTTACCTAGCAAAAGCGAATGGTGCCCTCGATATTGGGCCAAACCGGTGGTTGTGAAAGAACAGCTCGCTGATGGCCATAGAAGCGATTGAAGGGAACAGATGCATGCTATTCTAACGAGGGGGTGCTTGGCAAGTAGAAGGTGCTGTGGTTGTTGAAAACAGCAAAAGCCCTGACTCAGGATGTACGTATTCGATGTGCCCTGCAGTAGGCATGAAGACATTGGAATCTATGATTAGCAGTCATTGCAAAGTCTAGCGATGGAAGCGAAACGAATCATATTCGTAGAACAGGAAGCTGTCCTACAAAAAGCGAATGAATTAGGTATCGTAATCTGTGCTGTAGAAGGGCCAGATGAGGAGTAAGAATGAAAATTATGTTTTCTGCTGGTGAAGCATCGAGGAATACCCATGGTGCCAGCGTCTAAGCTTTGCTTAAAAGCACTTGAGATGCCACGTTGTTTGGCATGGGTGGAGATTTGATGAAAGCAGCTGGGGTCGATATTATATATGATATTGAACAGTTAGGTTTCATTGGTATCGTTGAAATCATTAAACATTTGCCAACGTTCTTTAAATTACGTACGTTCTTAAAAGAAGCGATGTTGCGTGAGAAACCAGATGTATTAGTATGTATTGATTATCCAGGATTCAATATGAAGCTGGCTAAAGTAGCACATGATTTAGGTGTACCAGTGGTATATTATATTGCGCCTACTATTTGGGCCTGGAATAAAGGTAGAGGTAAAGATATTGCTAAAACAGTGACAAAGGTAGCATCAATTTTTCCTTTTGAAGCAGAAGCATATCAAGAGTTTGGCGTCGATGTAGAGTTCGTCGGGAACCCGCTAGTGGATATTGTAAAATCAACTATGACGAGAGAAGAAGCATGTACTCATTTTGAAGCGTCTCCAGAGGCGCGCAATATATTGTTAATGCCGGGCAGTCGAAAACAAAAGTACAAGGTTTGTTGCCAACTATGCTGAGTGCGCTGAAGAGCTAGCAAAGTCTAGATCTGATCTTGCATTTTCTTGCCAGAGCGCATACAATACACGAGCTGATTTAGAAGCTATTATTCAAAAAGTATTCGGTACCTATTACACGATTACAGAAGGTATGATTATGATTTAATGCAAATTTGTGCACGGCTTGTATCGCTGCATCTGAACGGCGACGCTGGAAACAGCATTGATGAATGTGCCTACATTATTAATTTATAAGGTAGCACCTGTACATATGGAATTGGAAAATTGTTGGTAAATATTAAAAGATATAGGTCTGCCAAAATATTATCGCAAAAACGCCGTGTGATACCTGAACTTTTACGAGGGAAGTGACAGTATCTAATGTGTGTAATGAAATGAGTCACATACTTGATGATACCGCTATATATGAACAGATGAAATTAGACTTGGCCCAGGTGAAAAAGTAGATTTAGGTGCACCAGGTGCGGTGCAACGTGTAGCTGATGTCATTGCATCAGTAGCAATGAAGGAGGCATAAATGAACCGATATAAACAACTATTAGCCTTTATTGGTCCATACAAGATGCGCCTTGCATTAGGCGTCTTTTGTATGATTGTAGCAGCCATGGGGTATCTAGTAGTACCATGGTTAATTAGAAATGTAGTAGATGAAGTGTTACAAGATAAGAATATGGCAATGTCTGACCATCATAGATGATGGCTATCTTGGTTATCTTTTTGATTCGTGGGTTTGCAACCTATGGACAGAATTATACGATGGCATATGTAGGACAACGTGTAGTGATTGATATTCGAGAAACACTGTTCAAGCATTTGCAACGATTGGATCAAGCCTATTTCGATCGTCGTAAGACAGGGATTATCATGAGTAATATTACCAGCGATGCAAGCGCGCTACAGCAAGCCATCGTTGATACTTAATCTCCTTTATGACGGAAGGTGTTACATTAGTAGGTTCATTAGTGTTCATGTTCTATCTAGATTGGAAGTTGTCCCTATTAACCTTAATTATTGTACCAGTTGTATTGGGTTAACCAATGTATTTGGTAAACGATTGCGTTCTGCCGGTCATGAAGTGCAAAGGTAGAACAGCAGATATTACAGCATTTTGCAGAAGTAATTTCGCGTTCGAGTGATTCGTTCCTTTGCCCCGTGAATGGTAGCAGGAATTTGGTCGCTTTCAAAAGGAAAAATCAAAAACAACTTTGATGCAGCCATGAAAGCTACAAAATTAACAGCCTCATGAGCCCCATGGTAGAGTTTTCTGCAGCCATTGCAGTGGTGGCATACGTGGTATGGTGGCTACTCTGTGGTACAGGCTATATTACAGCAGGTTCCTTGATTGCGTTTTTGATTTTACGCAATTAACCTATCAAATCCTGTGAAACGGTTGACACAAGTATATGGTAATTTGCAAAAAGCGTTAGCAGCCGGCGATCGTGTAATCGATATATTAGAAACGGAACCATGTAGCAAAAGAATCTGAAACCGCAAAACCACCGACTCGTGTACAAGGAGATGTACAGTTTGATAATGTAACATTTTCTATGATGGAGAAGGGCTAGCATTAAACGGTGTTACGATTCATCACAAAGCCAGGACAAACGGTGGCCATATAGGGACATCTGAGCTGGTAAATCAACGATTGCTAATCATTACCTAGATTTTATATGATGTCACTGGTGGTTGTATTCAGTATTGATGGTGTCATGTTCGAGACGCACATTCCAATCATTACGTGAGAATATTGGGCTTGTGCCACAAGATACTATGCTATTTAATGCGTCAGTAAAAGATAATATCTTATACGGCCGATTAGATGCTACAGATGAAGAAGTGTTAGCTGCGCTAAGGCTGCCAATGCTCATAGTTTATTGAAAAGCTACCGGAAGGTTTTGATACAATGGTAGGAGAACGAGGAAACTCTTTATCAGGTGGACAACGACACAACGGATTGCTATTGCTAGAGCGATTCTGAAGAATCCTATGTATCTTGATTCTGGATGAAGCTACTTCGGCATTGGATACAGAGAGTGAAAAATTGTGCAGGAAGCTATTGGAACGATTGATGAAGAATCGAACGGCTCTTGTTATAGCACATCGCTTGAGTACGATTAAACATGCAGACCACATTGTAGTTTTACAACGAGGAACTGTAGTAGAAGAAGGTACACATGACAGATTGTTAGCATGTGGTGGTGTATATAAAGTCATTTATATTCTGTTCAATTTTCGGCAAAGGAATAAACAATGTACTGGATATATAATGTAGTACTAGCATATTTTGGATAGGATTGCTCCTTGCATGGTATATTGGTGGATTGTAGAGACAGGGTTTTACTCTCGTATGAAACAGAGTATGATTCTACCTACACCTTTGAAAGGGCTATAGCTGATACATCAGATTATTTGGATACATGCTGCGTCTGTGGGTGAAGTAGTGGCAGCAAGCCTATCGATGAAGGAGCTAAAACAACCAGTTTCATCATACTTGGCTGTCACGTCGTGTCTGTGGTCACGAGGCAGCATGCGTATGTTCAACAGCATTACAGATTAGAGAGCAGATGGGATTATGTCTTTTCCCTTAGACTTTCCTATATTCGGCATGGCGATTGTCGTGCAGATACGTCCATAGCGGTTACTTTTCAGTAGAAACGGAATTATGGCCGAATTTTACGTGGCATCTCAACAACAGATACCTATTATGATGATGGTCAATGGGCGTAGCTAAGTGATCGGTCTGTAAAACGATATCAAAAGGTCCAATCTTTCACAGGATGAGATGTTGGGGTGCATTGATAGATGTTTGCATGCAATCAGCTGTTGATAGAGACAGCCATCGCTTCAACTTGGTGTGAACTCAGATACAGGTAGTGGTGACGTGCAGAGATACGAAATATGATCAGACCCTATGGGACGCACGGAAGAGCAAGATCAATTGCGCGATAGATTTGGGTTGCTGAAAAGTCATCCTATTATTGTGCTGGTAGCACACGCGAAGAACTATCTTTACTCAAAGCATTTAGAAATACTAGCTATATGTCCAAAGGCGACAAAATTGGTGAGTGCACCTCGTCAGAGTTGTACGAGGCAGGCCATCTAGTATGGTAGAGGGGCAGCAGTCGTCTGTCTGTTGTTCGTCGTAGCGTAATGGCTGAGATCAGTGTCCCAAGATATTTCTGTTGTTATTTTAGGACACCACGGAGATTAGGGTCGTTTATATAGTGTAGGAGATATTGTATTTGTGGGAGGATCGCTTATCCCACGAGGGGACATCATATGTAGAGCCTGCATCACATGGAAAGCCGATTATTGTCGGGCCACTATGTTAACTTTAAGGAGAATTTATAGTCCTGTGCAATCTGGATCTTAGCTTGTACTATGGCAATGCAAGATGAAGTGGGAGTGGCGCATGTGATGCTGCCAAAACTGTAGAACATGACGAGAGTTGCGCACAGAGAGCGGGTCAAAGGTGCTTTGTGATGGTTGCTGAAACACCGAGCTGAAGACGTACAGCGTAATATAGAAGAGGTTAGAAAGCCTATCCAAGCAGTTACAACACATTTTGTTGTGAATCTGCTATAATGACATCTCGTCTACTACTAGACGGATAGATAAGGAGGCGGAGATCATGAAGAGCGACTTTTATTAGTATGTATTAGTGGGCAGATGGGTGGATCTGTTTGGAGATATGCCCTTAGGGTGGACTGAGTGAGGCAAGTCGCTTATATGAAAAAGTGGTAGGGTATCGCAATGACCAATATAATGATCCAAAACGGGCGCCCTATACAGCTCCTGTACCGGCAGGCGTTGGTGTAGAAATCTTTTATAGCTGTTGGTGGCACAGGTAAAACGCCTATGGTACGATATGTGTGTGAAGTATTGGATGAAAACAATGCTGTGAGTGTATTGAGTCGCGTTTGTAAATGCAGATAATAATATCAGTGTTGTTTCTCGCCTGGGTGGCGAGGTCTCTTCTCTACCTCGGTGGTGATGAAGCCTGGTTATGTGCTGTAAAACATTACCTCATGCAAATGTAGTGATTGGGACTAAACAGAGTAGAGTCTGCAAAGATAGCTGTTGAGCAATGGATTAGGCTCAAAATGCACGTTTCTAGATGATGGCTTTCCAACATGAGCGTTGGGACGAGATGCAGATATTGTATTAATTGAGTGATCATCCATTTGGCTATGGACATGTATTACCACAGGGGATTATTGCGTGAACCGCTAGACAATCTAAAGCGGGCTCACTCACTGTTTCTAACAAAAACAAATCAGGTGGAACCAGAAGCACTAGAGGATTTTGCGTAATGAGATACATACATTGGCACCACATATTCCAGTAGCAGACGATTCATAAAAACATTAGGATTTCGACATTAGAAAGATACGAGTCACTCAGGCACTATTCATGATATGGCAGACTATGATGGTACCCCATTGCTGGCTGTCAGTGGAATTGAGTCAGCCAGCTTCTTCATAACAAACTTAAAAGCTATGGCTTTGCAGTGCAAGATATGATGAGCTTTAGCGATCATCATGACTATACGGAAGACGATGTAGTTAAGATTTGGCAACGTTGTTTTACAAAAGGGCATTCAAGGTATTATCACTACAGAAAAAGATGCAGTAAAATTATCTCAAGTGCGTACCATTCAGAGTTTAAAAATTCAAATATGTTCTCGTCATCGGCATTGAATTTACTGCTGGTGAAAAAGAATTTATCCTATCTATTACGTGTAGCAAAGGGAATTAAATGATATTGCATGTATTATACCAGCTGAGGTATGGGTCTACCGTCTGCCGGGAAAGCCCTTGGTCAGTGATTGCGATGAAAGTCAATGATCCAACGTGTATATGAACAGTTTATAAAGCGACGGAAATTGAACAAGTCATTGTCGCTACAGATGATCAACGAGTATATGATGCGGTGGTAGCCTTTGGTGGACAAGCTATGATGACTCGACCAGATCATTTAACGGGCACAGATCGTTTAGCAGAAGTGGCTGCAACACATACCGAGATTGATGTGATTATCAATGTACAGGGGATGAACCACTTATAGATGCCAATGTCATTGATGCCTTAGCAAGAGAATTTAAAGAAGATTCTAGTTTATAAATGGGAACGGTTGGATGCCCTTTATTAGAAGAGAATACAACGAACCTAGTGCTGTAAAGGTTATTATAAACCGCTTGGGAAATGCTATGTATTTTTCAAGGTCTTTAATTCCGTATCCTAGAAATGCCTTTGTACAGGCGCCATTAAAGCATGTAGGGATGTATGGATATCAACGCCAGTTCTTGTTGGAGTATGCGAAGATGACTCCCTACCCTGCAGAGTTAACAGAGTCCTTAGAGCAATTGCGGGCTCTGGAGAATGGCTATACATACGAGTGATTACAACTGATCAACGCTTTGTAGGTGTAGATACACCAGAAGATTTAGATCGGGTAAATGAAATATTTCGAACATTAGATGCATAATATATGCTCTAAGAAAGGAGAACCTATGAAAGAGGTTAAGATTGGTAACCTCACCGTTGGTGGTGAGTAAGGTTTATTTTTATTAGCAGGCCCCTGCGTTATTGGAAGGGTATGAACATGCCATTGGCTATAGGCCGTCGCATGAAAGAAATTTGCGAAAAATTAGAATTCCTTATGTATTTAAGGCTTCCTTTGATAAAGCAAATCGATCTAGCTATTCTTCATTCCGTGGTCCTGGTTTGGAAGAAAGAGTTAGAAATTTTAAAAAGCGATTAAAGAAAAGAATTACAAGTTTCTGTAGTGAGTGATATTCATGATATTACACAAATTGAACGAGCAGCAGAGGTATTGGATGATCTTCAAATTCCTGCCTTCTTATGCCGTCAAACGGACTTGGTGTATGGAGCAGCAGCTACTGGAAAGTGCGTAAATGTAAAAGGTCAATTCATGGCTCCTAAAGATATGAGCAATGATGTTGAAAAATGGAAGAAACAGAAACCAAAACTTGATGCTTACATAGAACGAGGATTTAGTTTCGGTTATAATAATTTGGTCGTAGATATACGATCCTTCCCAATTATGAGATCTTTTGACTACCCAGTTATCTTTTGATGCGACTCACTCTGTACAATTGCCAGGTGGAGCGGGTACGGCATCTTCTGGACAGCGTGAGTTTGTTTGCTAACTTAGCGCGCGCAGCGATGGCGAGTGGTGTAGATGGATTATTCTTTGAAGTCCACGATAACCCTGAAGAAGCTCTTTCAGATGGACCAAATATGCTATATCTTGACTCCGTAGAGGAATTATTGACAGATTTAATTGCTATCGATACAATCGTAAAAAAATAGGACAGATATAAAGGATGCAGGGTGAACTATGAAGATAGCTTTTGAACGAGCATCACAAGTGCTCCAAGAAGAATCAAAAGCAGTATTAGATTTAATTGAAAGCATTAGACCACCGTTTTGTAGAGGCTGTAGAGTTAATTTTAGCAGCTAAAGGTCGTGTTGTTTGTACTGGTATGGGAAATCGGGCCATATTGCTCGTAAGATTTCTGCTACCTTAGCTAGTACTGGCACACCTGCATTGTTTCTTCATCCCGGTGAAGGTGTTCATGGGGATTTAGGTATGGTGACATCTGATGATGTGGTACTTGCATTTTCTAATAGTGGAGAAACAAGTGAAGTAGTTAGTTTGTTACCATCATTACGCCGTATCGGAGCTAAACTTATTTCTGTAGTAGGGAATCAAAGTTCTACTTTAGGAAGAAACTCCGATGTAACATTATTAGTAGAAGTAGAAAAAGAGGCCTGTCCATTAGGGTTAGCACCGACGACTAGTACGACAGCAGCGCTGGCATTAGGTGATGCATTAGCCGTATGTTTGTTAGATCAACATCAATTTACACCAGAAAAATTTTTGCTGTATTCCATCCAGGTGGATCTTTAGGGTGCAAAACTATTATTGACGGTAGAGAACATCATGCATGGGGAAGAAGACAATCCAGTCATTCATAGGGACAGCTACGGTGAAAGATGCTGTGTTTGTGATGACAAATAAAGGGTTAGGAGCTACGAATGTCATAGATGAAGAAGGATTTGAGTGGGCCTTGTTACAGATGGGGACATACGAAGAGGCTTAGATTCGGTAGTAATTTCTAGTATGGCCAATTGAAGATATGATGACAAAAGCGCCGCGTACGATTACGAAAGATAAAGTTAGCGGCGGAAGCCTTACATATGATGGAAAAGCATCAGCCTGAGACCGATTACTGTGATTCCCGTAGTCAGTCATGATGGCAAAAAGTTTAGAGCTTTGGTACATATTACTGATTTATTGCGAAGAGGCATTGTGTAATGGCGATACGATGTTTAGTCCTCGATGTAGATGGAGTCCTTACAAAAGGTGAGATTATCTATACATCTGCAGGAAGAAATAAAAGCATTTCATGCAAAAAGATGGATTAGGATTAACGTTAGCATTTTCACCATGGGGCTATATACAGCGATCATTACAGGCCGCACATCGCCTATGGTAGAGCGACGACAAAAGAATTAAAAATTTCTCATTTGCAAATGGGAAGTCATAACAAAAGTGAAGGTCTTCAAGAGCTATTGAAGGTCCTTCCTATAACAGCCGATGAGGTAGCCTACATCGGTGATGATTTAAATGATTTAGGCATTATGTCTAAAGTAGGGTTACCAATTACCCCTCAAGACGGGGCAGAAAGTAAAAGATATTGCTCATTATATTTGTCAGGCTAAGGGCGGTGAAGGTGCCGTTCGAGAAGCTGTAGAATATATATTAAAACAAGAAGGACTTTGGGAGGAAGCTGTACGCAAGTACAAAGATGAATCCTATCATACAGGTCAATAGAAAGGAGGCTTACATGGCAGGAGAATGGCAATATACGGCATTAAAAACAATTAGTAAGCTAGTATGTAAATTACCATATTCTACAATTTTATCTGTTGAGCTTTCCTAGGGCCGTTGTATAAAATTTTTGGACACAGGTTAAACGAGGTCTAAACAACCTTATGATTGGCTCGCATAGATGAAAAAAAGAAGCCATGGCTATCTTAGATCGTTTATTTCAAAATTTAGGACGATCTGTGTTAGGAAACGCTATATATACCAAAACCTAACACCAGAGTTTATTAAAGAACATATTGAGTTGCGAGGGCAGAGCATTTAGAAGCAGCCTATGACTGAAGATAAAATTATTATCTCCAACAGCCATATTAGGGTAGGTAGATTAATGAATATCTTCATACATGATATTGACCACATTCTGATCTAGGACAGCTGGTGTTCAGATACAGATCAGTGGGAGGTGAGGTGGGCCAGATGCTCAGTTAACTGAATAAAATAAAAAAACGGTGCGGACAATGCCTGCTGCCGCCGCGCACGCGCGCCGCACGGCTGCCCCGCCTGCGCACGCTGCCGCCCCGCACCCGCACCCGCCACGCGCCCCGCACGCCTGCCTTTACACACACGCGCGCGCGCACTGCACACCACACCCCGCGCGCACGCACGCTGCGCCGCGCCACGCACGCGCACGCACCGCACGCACGCTCCGCACCGCACGCACTGCACCGCTGCCTGCAACACCACCTGCACACACGCACACTGCCTGCCTGCCTGCCTTGCCTGCCTGCCTTGCCTGCCTGCACTGCACACGCACGCACGCGCCTTGCCTGCCACACGCACGCCGCACGCACGCGCTGCACCGCACGCGCACCGCGCCCGCCTGCACTGCCTGCTGCCCTGCACGCACGCCGCACTGCCTGCACGCGCGCGCACACACACGCGCATGCCTGCCTGCCCACCTGCACTGCGTGCCTGCCTGCCCACGCACGCCTGCACACACACTGCACAGCACCTGCCTGCACACACCTGCCTGCACTGCTGCCTGCACACCACCTGCCTGCCTTGCCTGCCTGCCTGCCTGCCTGCCTGCCACTGCCTGCCCGCCTGCCTGCCTGCCTGCACCTGCCTGCCTGCCTGCACTGCCTGCACCTGCCTGCCTGCCTGCACCCTGCACCTGCACTGCCTGCACTGCACTGCCTGCCTGCCTGCCTGCCTGCACTGCCTGCACTGCCTGCACGCAGCACTGCCTG
>BNJS01003307.1_pt1 | contig 140648 bp, 143 predicted proteins | sample 8540461 | NCBI WGS metagenome assembly BNJS01 (sample SAMD00202454, study PRJDB9452) | human saliva metagenome | isolation source: human saliva | place: Japan
GTGGCTATATAACTATATATGCCTTAAAAAAGAGACATTGGTTCTATTGAACCAGTGTCTCTCAAATCGTAGACAAAGTCTCTTAAGTCATTAATGATTTAAGGGACTTTTCTCTATATAATTGTTAAAAACTAAAGGATAACCTAAAAAACGAAAAAATTGTCGAAAAGTCACAGTGTTTTTTTACTCTTCTTTGTCAGTATTTTTTTGCTAGTTTTTTTCATATTTAGACACGCAAAAGTTAGGCCTATTTTCATGGCCATTTTTTCTTTACCTATCTGCTGTGTATATCGCATACTATGATTTTCTTTTGCTACTCCAAATACTCTTTCTATTGTTTCTTTTCGTAAATCGTAGATGCTTTTCGTCCCTCTTGTATGTCTAATGTCTTCGCATATATCCATATATTCTTGCCATACATGCCTTGTAACTACCTTCTGATGATTTTTACTTTGGGTGCATTGAGATATATATGGACAACTACTGCAATTTACAGGATTACTTTTATACTCTCTATATCCGTCTCTGTTTGTAGTTGAGTATTTTTAGTATCTTGTTATTTGGGCAAATGTAGCAATCATAATATTCATCATATACATACTCATATTTTTCTAAAGAATCCTTTTTTTGTCATTGGTGCTTTATACGGAAAAAAATTGGCCTTATACCATCATCAATCAACATTCTAGCTATAGCCGGTGTTTTTGTACCCTGCATCAGCAACAATTATTTCAGGTTTGAGTTTCTTTATTTTTTCATAAATTGCAGGGAATGTTTTAGAATCGTGTTCATTGCCTGGATGTACTGTATAACCAAGTAACCAGCCATGCTTATCACATGCAGCTTCTATCGCATATGCAAAGACCTCTTTATGTTCTCCTTTATGAAACCAACCACTTTCAGGATCTGTTGTGCTGACTTTCTTTTCTTTAAGTTCGCTACAATCTATGCTAGGGGGATCAACATCATCGTCATCCTTATTTTTGTCTTTTAAGGACTTTTTACCATGTTTTTCTCTATCTGAATTTATTTCCTTTGATAACTGATCATCATAAAATCTCGCAGCTTTCTTTGCTACAAGAATTTTCTTAGCCTTCTTTCTATTTGCGGCTGCTTTGACATGGGTAGAATCTACAAATACAGTTGAAGTATCAACAAGATTCTTATTCATACACTGCATTAACACATTAGAAAAAATCTGCTCAAATAGGTCTGTTCCTTCAAATCTTCTTTTGTAGTTCTTCCCAAAAGTACTGAAATGAGGAACGGGGTCGAAAAAATCCAAACCAAGAAACCATCTATATGCTACATTTACTTCTATTTCCCTTATTGTCTGTCGCATACTTTTTATTCCAAACATATATTGAATGATTGGAATCTTGATTAGTATCACCGGATCTATACTTGGTCTGCCAGTATCTGAAGAATATTTATCTTCCACTAAATCATATATGAATGAAAAATCAATTGTATCATCAATTTTTCTAAGAATATGGTCTTTGGGAACAAGCTGTTCTAAGGAAACCATCTGTATTTGCTCTTTATTGGATGTATTTTTCGTAATCATAGCGCACCTCTTTTCATATATATTATACCACGAAAACATTGAAATCTCAATATTTTCGTGGTATGGATATCATAAAGATGCATTTGCATTGTACTAAAAACTAGAAAAGTCCACACTTTTACATGTGGACTTTGTCTACAGTCTGAGAGACATTGGTTCTATTGAACCAGTGTCTCTATTATTTCTCTCTCTATATTTATTATTCCCTGGGCCTTAACCAGTACCTGTAGCTTCATCATATCCTTGTCTATACTAGCCTTCCTTATGCTAATATTGGGCGCATTCACCTGAACATATATCCTATTGCCCTCTATTTTCATATTTCCATAGCCTGTTTTCTTTAGTCTATCTAGAACCTTATTTATCATATTTTTTGATAGGCTGATCTTGCCCAGCTTGGCCTCCTCTACTATAAAAACCAGCTCTTTACTTGTATTTGACAGGCTGGCCCCTATATCTACCTGAGTATTCCAAAGACCCAGCTTTAAAGGGTACTTTATCAGGATCCTCTTACCCTTTAGAGTGTAGCTGGCCTCCTGCATTTCTGCATTCCCATTGTGGGCCAAGGCATATTTAAGTAGCTTCTTGAAATTATAATCATCAATTTTATTTCAGATACTAGCTTGCCCTTGTCCAGACTGATATTACCCAAAACCTCTCTATTATATGAGTCTATATCAACATTGTCTGATACATTCCACAGTCTATCATCATTTTTAAGTCTGTCACTAGGCTTTAAAAAATAGGTTATCGTCAGCATCAACAAGGCAAATAAAACTGTCAACCCTATCAATATCTTTATTATCTTCTTCATAGCTTCCCCTCCACAGTTTTATTATACCACACTACGATGATTATATCTTCCTGAAGATAAAAAAAAGAGTCACCAGTAAAACCAGTGACTCTTGATTATTCAGTTGTAATTCATATACTGTTTAACGACTACATCTTTAGCCCTTATATGTATTTAGAAATTTACAATATACTAAATATTATTTATATTTTAGTACCATCCTCTAAGCTTCATAGCAGTAGCAACTCTCTTTACAGAATGCATGTAAGCAGATTCTCTCATAGTTACTCCGTATTCTTCCTTTATAGCCCATAGAGCTTCGAAAGCCTTAACCATAGCTTCGTCTTCCTTAGCTTCTACTTCAGCTTCTGACCAGTAGTATCCGTATAGGTTCTGTACCCATTCGAAGTAAGAAACTGTAACTCCACCAGCATTAGTTAAGATGTCTGGAGTAAGTATGATACCCTTTCTGTTAAGAACTTCGTCACCTTCTGGAGTAGTAGGACCATTAGCAGCTTCACAAACAAGCTTAGCCTGGATCTTTTCAGCTACAGCAGCGTCTATAGAGTTTTCAAGAGCAGCTGGAACTACAACGTCTACCTGTGCAGACCAGAATTCGTCCATAGATATCATCTTAGAACCTGGGAAGTCAACTAGGTTACCCTTTTCAGCTCTGTAATCCCACATAGCCTGGAAGTCTAGTCCATCTTCCTTGTATATAGCATATGGTCCAACTTCCTTAGCCCATTCAGCCACAGCAACAACTGTTCCGCCTAACTTCTGGATGTTCTTAACTGTGTAAGCACCAACGTTACCGAATCCCTGAACAGCTATCTTAGCATGAGTCATGTCCATACCCATCTTCTTAGCAGCTTCTCTTACTGTAACAGCAACACCGTATCCAGTAGCTTCGTTTCTACCAAGAGATCCACCGAATTCAACTGGCTTACCAGTTAATACACCGATAGAAGAAACACCAACTAGCTTGTTATATTCGTCAACCATCCAAGACATTATCTTACCATTTGTATTTACGTCTGGAGCTGGAACGTCAACCTTTTCACCGATTAACTTATAGATACCATCGATGTATCCTCTAGATAATCTTTCTAATTCACCTTCAGATAGTTCAGATGGGTCAACTATGATACCACCCTTACCACCACCGTAAGGAATACCAGTTACTGAGCACTTGAATGTCATCCATATAGAAAGCGCCTTAACTTCTTCTAGAGATACGTTTGGATGGAATCTGATACCACCCTTAGTTGGTCCAACTGCATCACAGTGCTGAGATCTATATCCCTTGAACACCTTTATAGAACCGTCATCCATCTTAACTGGGATGTTAACTTCGATAACTCTTCTTGGTTCCTTTAATAGTTCATAAACCTGTGGTTCCATTCCTAACTTGTCACAAGCATTCTTAACCTGAGCCTGTGCCATTTCAAATACATTTGCCATTTGTAAGCCTCCTTAAATTTAAGATACTCTAAATTTTATTTATTCCAGAAAAACATATTTTAAGCACAAAAAGTGATTCGAAAATCCCTTTCCTCTGCTAAAGAAACATTTTCCTGCCCTAATAGAATTATAACACATGTAAGTTAAATAGTGTATAATAATTTATATTTTAACAATATTTTTTAATTCAGATAAATAAAGTTTCACTTGCTAAGCTAAGTCTCTTATTTTTTTAGTAATTTCATAGCTTATTATTAGCTTCTTTTTTTCTTTATACTTTTTAATAAAAAAATCCATCTCAACTGACCCTATTTTTAGGTATACTTTTTAAAAGGATTCTTGGGTCTAGAAAGTATGTTTTTTTATAAATAGCAAGTAATAAAATTTAAACAGGTAAAGAGAGTAAAAATACCGAATGTGTTTACACATTCGGTCAAATCGTAGACAAAGTCTCTTAAGTCATTAATGATTTAAGGGACTTTTCTCTATATAATTGTTAAAAACTAAAGGATAACCTAAAAAACGAAAAAATTGTCGAAAAGTCACAGTGTTTTTTACTCTTCTTTGTCAGTATTTTTGCTAGTTTTTTCATATTTAGACACGCAAAAGTTAGGCCTATTTTCATGGCCATTTTTTCTTTACCTATCTGCTGTGTATATCGCATACTATGATTTTTCTTTTTGCTACTCAAATACTCTTTCTATTGTTTCTTTTCGTAAATCGTAGATGCTTTTCGTCCCTCTTGTATGTCTAATGTCTTCGCATATATCCATATATTCTTGCCATACATGCCTTGTAACTACCTTCTGATGATTTTTACTTTGGGTGCATTGAGATATATATGGACAACTACTGCAATTTACAGGATTACTTTTATACTCTCTATATCCGTCTCTGTTTGTAGTTGAGTATTTTAGTATCTTGTTATTTGGGCAAATGTAGCAATCATAATATTCATCATATACATACTCATATTTTCTAAAGAATCCTTTTTTTGTCATTGGTGCTTTATACGGAAAAATTGGCCTTATACCATCATCAATCAACATTCTAGCTATAGCCGGTGTTTTTGTACCCTGCATCAACAACAATTATTTCAGGTTTGAGTTTCTTTATTTTTTCATAAATTGCAGGGAATGTTTTAGAATCGTGTTCATTGCCTGGATGTACTGTATAACCAAGTAACCAGCCATGCTTATCACATGCAGCTTCTATCGCATATGCAAAGACCTCTTTATGTTCTCCTTTATGAAACCAGCCACTTTCAGGATCTGTTGTGCTGACTTTCTTTTCTTTAAGTTCGCTACAATCTATGCTAGGGGGATAAACATCATCGTCATCCTTATTTTTGTCTTTTAAGGACTTTTTACCATGTTTTTCTCTATCTGAATTTATTTCCTTTGATAACTGATCATCATAAAATCTCGCAGCTTTCTTTGCTACAAGAATTTTCTTAGCCTTCTTTCTATTTGCGGCTGCTTTGACATGGGTAGAATCTACAAATACAGTTGAAGTATCAACAAGATTCTTATTCATACACTGCATTAACACATTAGAAAAAATCTGCTCAAATAGGTCTGTTCCTTCAAATCTTCTTTTGTAGTTCTTCCCAAAAGTACTGAAATGAGGAACGGGGTCGAAAAAATCCAAACCAAGAAACCATCTATATGCTACATTTACTTCTATTTCCCTTATTGTCTGTCGCATACTTTTTATTCCAAACATATATTGAATGATTGGAATCTTGATTAGTATCACCGGATCTATACTTGGTCTGCCAGTATCTGAAGAATATTTATCTTCCACTAAATCATATATGAATGAAAAATCAATTGTATCATCAATTTTTCTAAGAATATGGTCTTTGGGAACAAGCTGTTCTAAGGAAACCATCTGTATTTGCTCTTTATTGGATGTATTTTTCGTAATCATAGCGCACCTCTTTTCATATATATTATACCACGAAAACATTGAAATCTCAATGCTTTCGTGGTATGGATATCATAAAGATGCATTTTTATTGTACTAAAAACTAGAAAAGTCCACACTTTTACATGTGGACTTTGTCTACAGTCTGACCGAATGTGTTTACACATTCGGTAGTCATAGGTCCTACTTGACCCTTAAATTCTAAATTTGCTCTTGTTATTATTCTGGCTGAGGAGCATCAACTGGACAAACACCAGCACATGATCCACAATCTATACAAGCTGAACCATCTATAACATAGATATCTCCATCAGTTATACAAGATACTGGACATTCAGCTGCACAAGCACCACAAGCTATACAAGAATCCTTAATTACGTATGCCATTTTCATTTCCTCCTAATTAATTATATTTTATCGATAGCCTTATTATAACAAACTCCCCCTCTTTTTGCAATTGATTTTTTGAAAAAAAATAAAAAATTTTATTTCAGCTTTAGTTTATTGATATTACAGGCTTTTTATTTCTAATTTTTTTAGTAATTTTTTTAATTTTTATCTTAATTGAGAATTATATATCTATAATTATTTATTTTTCATTATCAATTAACCCTCTTGTTATCATTAATTTAGGGCTCTATGTCAAATAACGTTGGTGATAATTTAAATCAATAAAATCTATTAAATTATGCGGCAGCATCCATAGCAAACTGATAGCTATGGATGTTGCCCTTTGTATCTTATACCTTTCCATTAGCATTATCCTTGCCTTAAAAATTCCTAAAACTCCTATATCCGTAGGATACTCTTTTAATTACCTTTATCTTATTATTCTTACCCTCCACCATAGCATTCGTATAGTCATATTTTTAATGAGTTAACCACATACTTTCTAAGCTTTTTTTAAGGGTTTTTATACTCTTCCTAAAAACACATCGGTATTTTTATCAGTCCTAGTATTTAGAATCTCTTCAAGCATAGCTACATCATTTTTTTAGAAATACTTAATAGGAAGTTTTGATAAAAAAATCATAGGCCTCTTTTAAGTTGGGAAATTCCTTTAACATATAGTCTAATATATCAATTGAACTAGTCATATTTTTTAAAGTGCCTATTCTTGTAAAAAAATATCCTGTTTAATTCCCAGTTTCTCGTAAAGGGGTATTTTTCCAGTATCTCTTCAGTATTTTTATACTCTTTAGACCTGGTATTAAGCTTCTTCATCTCATTTATCCTTAACTTGTTTAACTCCCTTGTCAAGAGCTGTACTATGTGGAATTTATCAACTACGATATTGGCATTTGGAAAGACCTTCTCGGCAAGATCAATATATGGCCTATACATGTCTGTAGTCACATATTCTACCCTTTTTTTCTAACCTTCAAGGGATAGGAATTAAAAATACTCAAAGAGGTATCTTTGTCTCCTATCTGCTAGGATATCAAAAAAATATGACCGCCTTCTAAATCGGTTAAATTTACACTCATAGACGCATCAACTGTATTTACTGACTTGAATTCGTCTATTGATAGAATCCTAGGTAGATAATTTTTTCTTCTCTTATCTTCAGTTAAACGGAGTATTCTGGCAACACTAGTAGGAGATACACAGTGTTCTCTTGCAATTAAGTCCATTGACTTAGTCTCACATAGGTTTAAAACTATTGACCTTTTTAACATCATTCGATATGAAGCACCCCTTATCTACGATAGGTGTTTTTGGCCATAAATGTTGACTCACAATGCTTACAGAAAAAAACCTCTGCTTTTTTTAACCATCAATATCAAAGGGTTTGTATTAACCCTATTAAAAAAAGTATTTTCACAGTCTGACTCCCATTTTTTTAGTTATGTCATAATTTTTTTATTGACTATACCACATTTAGGGCAGCAAGTCGGCCTATATGAAAGCTTTCCCCTTAGGACTGTATATTCTATCCCCTTAATATTTTTCTTTTTTTCATTACCTAAAAATTACTAAATTGTTATCGTTAATTCCTAAGATTTCTGTTATACTAGCATTAGAACACATATCATTTCTCCTTATTATTTTTTTGACGATTTAAATTATACACGAGATTTGATGTGTGTTCCTATTTTTTTCAAAAATTTAGCGTTGGGAGAAATTTTCTCTCACCAACGCTAAATATCTCTAACAACTTAATTTATAAATGACATATAGGACAAAAAGTCGTGCTTCCATCCTATATCTATATTATCTACTTATAAAATCCAATTATAGCCTAGTCTTCTACATTTTCCTTCATTAGGTAAGAAAGAGTGAATAGGCTCTCTGTTAGGTTTACATTCTCTACTATAATATTGCTTGGCACTTCAAGGTCTATTGGGGCAAAGTTCCAAATACCCTTTATGCCTGCCCTAACAAGCTTGTCTGCAACAAGCTGGGCGCCATTTTTTGGTATACATACTATAGCTATATCTACATTATTTTCCCTGACAAATTCCTCTACATTATCTGAGTCCATTATTTCAAAGTCTCTTATTTTTAGACCAATCATCTTTGGATTTGCATCAAATACTGCAATAGTTTCAAATCCAGCTAGCCTAAAACCTGTATAGTTAGTCAAGGCCTGACCTAGGTTACCAGCACCAATTAAGATTGCACGGTATTTCCTATCTAGCCCAAGTATCTTTCCTATTTCCCTATGAAGGGCCTCTACATTATATCCGTATCCCTGCTGACCAAAGCCACCAAAGTTATTAAGATCCTGTCTAATCTGAGAAGCTGTAAAGCCTATTATTTCGCTTAATTCTTTTGAAGATATCCTCTGTACATCCTTTGACAGTAGGTCTGCTAAATATCTATAATACTTAGGTAATCTTCTAATTACGGCCATAGAAATATTTTTATTCCCCATTATCGTCCTCCTAGTATCCTATATTTTATAACCTTAAAAGTTAATCCTTGTTAAAAAAAGAGCCAATTCTAGCATTTTACACAATTATAATATATATTATACCTCATATTCGATAAATTTAAAACACTTTTATTCTACAATTTGCTCCCATTTTTCGTATAATTTGGACAAACGCTTCTCTAAATCACTTTTTTCCTGGTTGACCTCCCTAGTACGCTCTGGACTAGTGTATACCTCTTCCTGACAAAGCATATAGTCTAGACCACCAATTTGCTTTTCTAGTAATTCTATCTCAACTTCTATATCTTTTATTAGCTTTTTGGCCTTATTCTCGTTTTTCTTAAGCTCTTTTTCTCTTCTTCTTTCTTCCTTGATTTGAGTCTTTGTCTTGCTTGGCAGGTCTTCCATCTCTGCCAAATAACTTTTTTCAGACTCCTCTTTCTTCTTATTTTGGTAATATTCGTAGTTACCCAAATATTCTTCTATTCCATTCGGCTTAAGTACCAGTATTCTATCAACAACTGTGTTAAGGAAATATCTATCATGCGATATAGTTAGAAGAGTCCCCTCATATTCCTTAAGGGCATCCTCTAGAACTTCTTTTGAATCAATATCTAGGTGGTTGGTTGGCTCGTCCAGCAATAGAAGGTTCGATTTGGAAAGGATCAACTTTAGAGTCGCTACCCTGGCCCTTTCTCCACCACTTAGGCTCCTTATGCTCTTAAATACATCCTCGCCCTCAAACAGAAAGGCCCCCAGTAAATTTCTGACCTCCGTCTGAGTCATGTGAGGATTATCATCCCAAACCTCGTCTATTATTGAATTTTCTAGATTTAGAGACTTTTGTTCCTGGTGGAAGTAGGCTATATCTACACCCTGACCAAGCTTATATTCACCCTGGTCCTGACTTTCATCCCCCATTATTATCTTAAAAAGGGTTGACTTACCCACTCCGTTTGGTCCTATTAAGGCCACCTTCTCTCCCCTATAGAGGTCAAAGTCTACACCTTCAAAAAGCTTTCTATCACCAAAGGACTTGCCTAGACCCTGGGCCTTTAGTACATCATTTCCACTGTGGTGTCTAAGAACAAAGTTGAATCTAGCCTTTTTTCTCAGTTCCTGAGGTTTATCTAGCCTGTCTACCTTATCTAGCATTTTTTCTTTAGACCTGGCCCTCTTTAGGTGCTTTTCCCTACCATAGGCCTTGAGTCTTTCGATTGATTCTTCCTGTTTTTTTATATCTCTTTGTTGGTTTTCATACTGCCTAAGTCTTATTTCCCTATTGATCTTAGCCTGCTTCTGGTAGTCTGTGTAATTACCATTATAGCTGGTAAGACGTTTGTTTTCCATTTCGAAAATTCTATTTACGGACTGGTCTAGGAAGTACCTGTCATGGGAAATTATCATTATTGTTTCCTCATAAGACCTTAAAAATGCTTCCAACCATTCTATGGCATCGGCATCTAGGTGGTTGGTAGGCTCATCTAGTAGCAGTAAGGATGGCTTACTAAGAAGGAGTTTTGCTAGTAGTACCCTAGTTTTTTCCCCTCCGGATAGGACATTTACAGGCTTGTTCATTTCCTCGTCACTAAATCCTAGTCCCTTTAGGGTTCCCCTTACTTCACTCTTATAGGCATAACCATTTTTCTTTTCGAATTCCTCGTATTTTTTTCCATAGGTATCCATGGCCTTTTTTAGCTGGTCTCCTGATGAAGACTCCTTAGCAGATAGGCTAGCTATCTGGTGTTCCAAGCTTCTTAGTTCCTCCTCTGCCTCTATCAGGTCTGAGAACACTGAAACCACTTCATCATATATGGTTTTTTCAGAATAGAAATTTGTATTCTGCTCTAGGTAGCCAAGCCTACAGTTTTTAGAGGTAAATATATCCCCCTTATCGTGGGGAAATATACCTGTTATTACCTTAAATAGGGTAGTTTTTCCCGTACCATTTACCCCTACTATACCTATCTTATCCCCCTCATTTACCGAGAAAGAAATATCCTCCAGTATAGTCTCTACTCCAAAGCTCTTGGATACATTATTACACGATAACATTATCATAGGTCCACCTCCATTCTAACCCTGGTCGATCTTTAGGTTAGGAAGGGCATTTAGGGACATGCCATCCCTCCTACCTGCCATATACCTATAGTAGCCTGCGCAGGCTATCATGGCAGCATTATCTGTACAAAGTACAAGTGGTGGATACCTCAAGTCTATCCCCTCCTTGGCGCATAGGTCTGCCATCTGGTATCTTAGCCCAGAGTTTGCTGCAACTCCACCTGATAGGGTAATAGTCTTATAGCCCTTATCTTTGCAGGCCTTTATAGCCTTGTCGGTCAAAACATCGACTACTGCCGCCTGGAAGGATGCACATACATCCTCTGGGACTATTTCTATATTCTTCATTTTCATTGAGTTTAAGTAATTCAATACAGAAGACTTGAGACCACTAAAGCTAAAGTCATATCCCTCTTCATGTATACAGGCCCTTGGAAAATCAATTGCCTTTGGATTGCCCCTTTTTGCTAACCTATCCACTATAGGTCCACCTGGATAACCTAGATTCATAGCCCTTGCAACCTTATCGAAGGCCTCACCTGAAGCATCATCCTTAGTTTTGCCCAATATTTCATACTTGCCATAGTCCCTTACCTCCACTAGATGGGTATGACCTCCTGAGACTATCAAGGTGATAAATGGTGGCCTTAGGTCCTTGTGCTCGATATAATTAGCTGAAAGATGGCCCTCTATATGGTTTACTCCAACAAGTGGCTTACCTAGTCCAAAGGCCAGGGCCTTGGCGTAAGATAGACCAACTAGTAGGGCCCCCACTAGGCCAGGCCCATATGTAACTGCTACATGATCGATATCAGTAAGAGTTAAACCTGCTGTATCAAGAGCTTTCTGGACCACTGGATCTATATTTTCTATATGCTTCCTAGATGCCACTTCTGGCACTACCCCTCCGAACTTTTTATGTATATCTATCTGGGTAGATATGATGTTGGCAAGTACCTCCCTACCATTTCTGGTAATGGCACAGGCTGTCTCATCACAGCTACTCTCTATAGCTAAAGTTATAATATCACTCACCTATTAAAACACCTCCCTGAGCTGTTTCCACATTATTATTGCATCTTCCCTATTGTTTGAATAGTATTCCTTCCTGACACCACCTGCCAAGAAGCCATACTTCTTGTATAGGCCTTGAGCTACAAAATTACCAGCCCTTACCTCTAGGGTTATGGATGCAATTTTATCCTTGTCACACATGGCAATTAGGGCTTCTATAAGACCATTACCAATCTTTTTCCCCCTAAATTCCTTGTGAACTGCCACATTTGTAATATGGGCTTCATCTAATATATACCAGGCTCCAACGTAGCCCACTATCCTTCCATCATCATCCTCTGCCACAATATATCTAGATAGCTTGTTTTTTAGCTCTCCCCCTAAGGGCACTATAAGACCAAGGGTCCTCAAAGGCAGAAAGCTCTACCTCATAAACACCATCTACATCATCCGCAGTCATCCTCCTATAAATCATTCTTCATAGCCCTCTGCTTTTCTTCATATTGAACCTCTGCCTGTGACTTCCTAATATACATAGGCAGTATATCATAGCAGGTATGGATGTCTTGACCCTTCTTATACTTATGCGAGGCGCAGGCACACACACTGGCTGCCCTAGATACATTGGTATTACTAGACGCCAAGTTTATGTTTGGTCCAAGTCTTTTAACCTGTCCCTATACTTATTTATGCCTTCACCTAGGAAAATAATTTTTCCATCAAGGCCTCTTACTTCCTCTATTAGGTTATCTATATCTACTACCCTTATATCCCTAAGAATTTCTGGGGCTTGTCCAGAGCTTTCATATATAGCCGAATACACTTGGCTACCCTGGGCATCTAAGATTGGCACTAGTCTAGCCTTACCATCAGATAGGTTATAGGCCAAGCTTTCAAGAGAATTCACCCCTACTATTGGAAGATTTCTTACATGACCAAGGGCCTTAACAGTAGCCATTGCTATCCTTATACCCGTAAAGGATCCTGGACCTATACATACTGCCAGAAGGTCTACATCGTCTATACTTATATTGGCCAATTGGAACAAATTTTCCAACATGGGCATTAGCTTTTGTGAGTGGGTCCTCTTGTCATTTATCACAAGTTCTCCCAACAAGTCCCCATCTGACCATAGGGCTACGCTAGCAGCCCTAGTTGAAGTATCTAAACCCAAAATAATCATCCTCTAGCAACCTCCTCTACTAGACTCTTATAGGCCTGGCCCCTGGGCGAAAATTCTAGGCGCCTTCCCTCATCTTCATACTTTATATTTATATCCAACCTCTCATCAGGTAATATATCCTCTATTATCTGAGACCACTCAATAATACAGACCCCTTCAGAAGCAATATATTCCTCAAAGCCTATATCGTACATCTCATCACTTGAACCGATCCTATATACATCAAAGTGGTTTAGCTTTAACCTACCATCCTCGTATTCATTGACTATAGTAAAGGTTGGGCTAGTTATATCTTCTCTTATGCCTAGACCAAGAGCAATAGACTTAGTAAGGGCAGTCTTACCTGCACCCAAGTCACCATTAAGGCACAAGATAGCCCCTGGAAATAAAAACTTCCCTATCTTTTCCCCTAGACTGGAAGTAGCTTTTTCATTTTCTAGATAAATACTCTTCATATAGCCTCCTTATATATCAAATAATATTATTATACCACTAATAGACTCTATCTCACAAATAAATATGCTCAAAAAGACACTACCCAAGTCTATACGCCTCCAAACTCATTAAAATTTGGAAGCCCTAGACTCGGGTAGTGTCTCATTTATAAATATTATAATCAATATATGTTTATCAATCTTATGGCCCAGATGAGTGCTGATAACTCATACCTGGACTAGTAGGCTATAATTATCCTACTTACTCGCATTTCTTGCTGATAGCATGCAAGCAACAGCTATAGAAACTAGCTTAGCAGACTCTCCATCAGACCTAGAGCATACAACGATTGGCACCTTTGCACCAACAACAATACCACCGAATGTCCATCCGCCTAGGTACTTAGCTGTCTTTAATAATACATTACCTGCTTCTATTGCTGGAACTATTAGTATGTCTGCATGACCTGCAACTGGGTCATCTATACCCTTTACTTCAACAGCGTGTAGGTCAACAGCATTGTCTATCTGTAATGGTCCACTTACTACACAGCCCTTTATTTCACCCTCATGGTTCATTCTCTGTAGGGCAACTGCATCTACTGTAGCTGGCATCTTTTCATAGTACTTTTCCTTAGCACAGATCATTGCCACCTTTGGTAGTTCATTTCCTAGGGCATGGGCAACATCTACAGCATTTTCTATGATACCCTTCTTCTGTTCAATATCTGGTGATATAAGCATGGCACCGTCAGAAGATAGGTAGTACTTATCCCTGTTTTCATTGAATAGGATACCAACATAGCTTAGAGTCTTACCAGTTCTAAGGTTGTTCTCCTTCTTTACTACTGCCTTAAGAATTACAGAAGTATCTATCAGACCCTTCATTATTAAGCTAGCCTTACCAGCAGTAACCTGGTCAACAGACTTCTGGGCAGCATCTGCCAAGTTATCTGCATGTACCAATTCCATATCGGATATATCTAAGTTACCTTCCTTGGCAACATCTGTGATGATATTTTCATCACCAACTAGGATCGCCTTTGTAAATCCTAGATCAACCGCATTTCTTAAAGATTCTAATGTGGCTAAGTCGTGTGGGGCCGCAACTGCTACAGTCTGAATTGCATTACCAGTTTTTTCCTTAGCTAAATTAATAAAATAATCCTGATTTATCATTCTATACACTCCTATAACATAATTCTTATTATTGTAGGTCATTCAAAAACCACTCGTTATATATATTCTAACATATTTATAGAACAATAGTAACGTTTTTCTTGAATTTTTTTGTAAATTTTTTTGTATTTTTTTAACATTTTGTTTACATTTATAAACTTTTTCTATTGTTTTTACTTATTAAAATATATATCATCAAGTATAATAAAGCTCTAATCTATAGACTGACACTTTTTACAAAAAGTTGCATTCCTCTTGTCAACCATGCTCCTACTACTCCATTCTGCCATCTTCAGTAAAATTGGTACTATAGTCTTGCCCTTATCAGTCAATAGGTATTCAACCCTTGGTGGTATCTCATTATATTGTATCCTTTTTACAATATCTTCATCCTCTAATTCCTGTAGAGATTTAGCCAACATTGTATTAGTTATATTACCTAGTTTTCTACGTATTCTACTATATCTGTGGGGTTCTCCAGTAGCCAATATACATAATATTGAAGTCTTCCATTTACCTCCAGCCACTTCCAAAAATACTTTATGGGACAGAGTAATTCTTCCCCTACGAATTTTTCTTTTTAATTTCCATTTAGAACAACTCCTTGGTATCTTTTTTTAGTACTTACTATTTTTAACTGCGTACTTGTTTTTTATATACTATTTGGTATAATTATATCAAATAAAGTTATTGAAGACAAGCTAATTCAAAGACAGGAGCTCCATAAATCGAATTTAGCATCTATACTTTAAAAAATAATTAATTTAAAAATTACTGGGAGGTAAGAAAATGAAAGTTATCGAATTTTTACAAAACGCAAAGGTATTTCAAATAGCTACAGTCGATGGTGACCAGCCTCATACAAGACCAATTGGATTTGTAATGGAATATGATGGTGGTTTGGCTTTCTACTCTGATAAGAGAAAGGGTATGTACAAGCAGATGCAGGTAAATCCTAAGGTTGAAATATGTGCCCTAGACTCAAAATTCAACACACTGCGTATCGTAGCCAAGGCTAAGTTTATAACATCAGAAGAAGCACAAAAGGCTGCCTTTGAGGTTATGCCAGCCCTTGCTAAAATGGGATACGCAGTAGGTGATGGAATCTTTGAAATATATACTCTAGAGGATGCTAGCTTCACTTGCAAGACTATGATGGGTAAGGATGTTGAAGGTATAGAATTGTAGCATTGTGGATAATCCCAAAAATTATTATTACTTTGTACGAATGCTCATTAAAAACTTAAGTAGAAAAAAGACAGGGGGCTTGACTATCATACAAAAACCTGTCTTTTCTAGTTTAAATGACCCGACCCTTTATGACACACGCATTTTAAAAAATCTATAATATTGGATCGAGTAGGGAGGACTTTCTCCTCCCTCTCACACCACGGAGCGTGCCGTTCGGCACTCCGCGGTTCAATTCAAATAATAATCTAGACAACTAATGAGTCCTCGCTTTGCGAGGATTTCTTTTGTTATCTTGCGAAGCCCCGCTGTTTTTGCTACCGCTTGATAATGGTCTTTAAATCCTACGGATTGTCTCGCCATCCATTCTGGTACACCTAGCTTCCTTAGTCCCCACATCCTTTTCTTACTAGTTTTCCATTGTTTCCATATAACTATCCTCATACGATTACGAAGATGTTCATCTATTTTAGTCATATTTTGTTTCATCTTACCTATCCTAAAATAGTTTATCCATCCTCTTATCACCTGATTTAGTTTCAGTATCCTGTAGTCCATAGACACTGACCACGAACGATATGTTAGTTTCTTGAGCTTTCTCTTGAATCTGTTTATTGAGTCTTTATGTGGTCTGGCTTCCCATTTTCCATTCATTTTCACAAAGCCAAATCCTAGGTACTTGAGCCTTGTTGGTTTTGTGACTTTGGATTTAGTAGCATTTACCTTAAGGCTTAGCTTCCTCTCTATCCACGATGTGACCGTATGCATCACTCTATTTGCAGCCGCACTGCTGCAACGGTTATTATGCAGTCATCTGCATATCTAACAAAGTGCAAGCCTCGTGCTTCTAACTCTTTGTCTAGTTCATTGAGCATTATGTTACTAAGCAAAGGGGATAGGTTACCTCCTTGCGGAGTTCCTATAGTGGTTTCTTCATATTTCCCTTTTACCATAACTCCTGCTCTTAGGTACTTAGTTACAAGAGATATTACATCTGGGTCTTTCACCGTTTTACCTACTAGGTACATTAGCTTGTCCTGTGGTACGTTATCAAAGAACTTTTCTAGGTCAATATCCACTATGTATGTGTATCCATCATTTAGATATTCTAGTAGCTCTACTATTGCTTGTTGTGCTCTTCTACCTGGTCTAAATCCATAACTATGTTCACTAAATTGTGGTTCGAACATTGGTGTTAGAACTTGGGCAATTGCTTGTTCTATGATTCTGTCTACTACTGTTGGAATTCCAAGATTTCGTACTCCACCGTTTGGTTTTGGTATTTCTACTCTGAGTACTGGTTGTGGTTTATATTTCCTTTTCAGGATTTTCGTTTTGATATCTATCCAGTTTTCTTTGAGGTATTTGTTAACATCTTCGATGCTTATACCATCTATGCCTCCGGCACCCTTATTGGCTTTTACCTTTTTGTATGCCATTTTCATATTTTCTCTGGATAATATCTGATTCATTAGTTGTCCCATAGATTGTCTCACTTTCCTAATTTTCTTTTGTACATATTAGCCCTAACTCCTGTGAAATGTTCACTCCGTTACGTCTTTGCTACTATATTTCTCGTCGGACCTGTATACTCAGTTTTATTAAGTCACTTTGACTTTTAGAATTGTTCAGCCCTTCGCTCCATTCCCATTACAGAAACTTCTCCACTACTATGGCTTCTGCTGACTTCTCACAGTTCGTTGTTACTAGGTTTTCCCTCTGTGAGACCTCACGGGATAAGTCGTCAGTCTTTCCTCGTCTACCTGCCTAATCTACATACATAAGTTACGTTTGCCTTTTGGACTTTGTGACTAATAGCCCACTCATCCTTTATGTAAGCCTTGATATTAGGTTTCTGTACGTCAGGCTACGATTTTGCTATTGCTTCTTCTCGCCATCACCTCACGGTGATAACCTTGCAAGTTGCTATGAGGTTCGTCGGCAACTACGCCCTACGTGGACTTTCACCACAGACTGACGGCATGCCCGTCATACTATCAAGAAAGGGACCCCTGACAGGATCCCCTATAATTGAGCCTATACAGGCCCTAATTTTTTAAATATTTATTCAGCGTTTTGCTTCTGGTATTCTTCATAAGCATATAGGGCAGCTCCTATAGCACCAGCCATCTGAGAATCAGGAGATATAAGTATATCACATTCTAATTCTTCATTAAGGGCCCTTACTATACCCTTGTTCTTACTAACACCACCTGTCATGGCAACAGGAGTCTTTAATCCACCTCTTCTTGCCAAACTAGCAACTCTAGTAGCAACAGAAGCATGTATACCTCTTATAATATTCTCTAGTGGAATCTTCTTAGCCATACATGATATAACCTCTGACTCAGCAAAACTGTACATGTAGAACTGATTGGTGTTACTTCCGTAGACTTGGCATCTAACTCACCTAGTTCATCTAGCTTCACATCCAATACGCCAGCCATAACTTCTAGGAATCTACCTGTACCAGCCGCACACTTATCATTCATCAGAAAGTTTACAAGACCACCCTTGTCATTTAGCTTAAGTATCTTTATATCCTGCCCACCAATGTCTATGATAGTTCCAACTCCACCGAAGATGAATCCACCACCCTTGGCATGACAACTAAGCTCACTAACAGTCTTAGCAGCATTTTCATAACTATTTCTACCATATCCAGTTGATACGATTAGGTCTATTTCATCAAAAGCCTTTCCTGCCTTACCAAGTACCTCTTCTATAACTAGGTCAGCTCCCTTAGTACCAGCACCTAGGCTAACTACACCTTCACCTACAACTTCCTTACCATCCTTCATTATCACACACTTTGATGATGTTGATCCAATGTCAATACCCATTGTGTATACACTGCTCATTTTAAAACGCCTCCTGTACTCCTATATAATTTGTTTAGATTAAATATCGTCGATAGATTTTAACAATTTATTTAATACCCATTTTTTTCAAAATATAAATTTATTTCTTAACATTTTATGCGAAATTTAATTCTCTGCAATCGTTAATCATTGATAATTAAAAAACAATATCAAGGATTATTTTTAAACCCATCTCCTCGTCAATTATATCATATAAAAGACCCCACTTTCAATAATATTATTGAAAATAGGGCCTCTTGTAAACTTTTAATTAAATTACTACTTATGGCTTAAGCTAAATTATTTTTTATCAATTTTTCTATCTTTTTATAAAGTGGTATAGTGATTATTGACAATAATATACCCTTAATTAGGTTAAATGGTGCTATAAACCAAAGAACGAATGATAATAGGTCCTTTACGTTTGGATTGATAGCTGTACCCATGCCGATTATAGCATCTAGTCCCATGAACTGACCATAAAAAGGTAGCATCACAAAGTAGTTCATAGATGTACCTATAATAACCATTGCTATTGTTCCAAAGGCAAGTCCCTTTACCAAAGTCTTTAGGCTCTTGTCCTTCTTATAAACAAAAGATGCAACAACTACAAATGAAGATCCTACTACGATATTGGCGATTTCACCAACACCTCCTGTGCTAGTTGCTGTGATTAGGTGAAGGAAGTTCTTCACTGCTTCAACTGCAAAGCCTGCCACTGGTCCCAGGGCCAAGCCTGCCACTATTGCTGGCATATCTGATAGGTCAAGCTTCAAAAAACCAGGGAATAGTGGTATCGGCATTTCTAAAAACATCAATGCATACGCTATCCCAGCCAATAGGGCTACCTTAACCATATTAATTGTAGACACTCTTCTCTTCTTTAAACTTACTGAATTAACCTTTTCCATTTTATCCTCCTATTTTTCGAGGGAAAAATAAAATTCCTGGAGAAAATATCCCCAGGAATAACAACTTCATCACAATATACATTGTTATAAAATACTTCTCTCATCCAGACTTTACTGTCGGCTTTGGAATTTCACCAAATCAGCTTGCGCTCGCGGGCTATACCGCCGGTAGGGAATTTCACCCACCCCCGAAGATTAATTATATTTAACTACAAGTCCATTATATAAGATGCCTGACTAAATGTCAATCTTTTTCATTAAGATTTTAATCCTACTTGTCCTGGCTAACATCCCTCATGGAGAGAGACACCCTGCCCTTGTCCTTGTCTATTCCTATAACCTTTACCTTGACTATGTCTCCAACTGTAAGTAGGTCTGATGCATTTTTTACCCTCTTGTTTGATATCTTTGATATATGGACTAGTCCATCATTTTTTATACCTATATCGATAAAGGCTCCAAAGTCTACAACATTTCTAACCGTACCATTTAAGACCATACCCTCTTCTAGGTCTTCAAGCTGCATGACATCCTTTCTAAGGATAGGCTTAACTCCGCTTTCCCTTATATCTCTACCAGGCTTTTTAATTTCTTCGATAATATCATTTAGGGTTGCCTTGCCTACCCCCACATCTGAGCTAAGCCTGTCTATCCCATATGCCTTTACCTTCTTATCTAATTGGTCTAGATTTGATACCGCTACGTCATCTAGAGTGTAGCCTAGTAGGTCTAGCATGGCTAAGCAGGCCTCGTAGGACTCTGGATGAACACCTGTATTGTCCAGTGGATTTTTGGCATTAGGAAGCCTTATAAAGCCGGCAGCCTGTTTGAAGGCAGCCGGTCCTAGCCTCTTCACATTCTTAAGGTCATTTATATCTTCAAAGTCTCCATTCTCATTCCTATAGGCAACTATATTCTTGGCAAGACTGGAAGATATACCTGCAACATGCTCTAGTAGGGAATATGATGCTGTATTTGCATCTACACCAATCTGGTTAACAGAGTCTTCTACTACCCCATCCAAGACCTCAGTTAGTCTCTTTTCATTTACATCATGCTGGTACTGGCCTACACCTATACTCTTAGGTTCTATCTTTACCAGCTCAGCCATTGGGTCTTGTAGCCTTCTTGCTATTGATATGGCCCCCCTTATAGATACATTTATATCTGGGTGCTCCTCATTGGCCAGCTTGGAAGCTGAGTAGACTGAAGCTCCTGCCTCGTTGACTATAAGATAAGAAATAGGTCTATCAATTTCACCTATCATTTCAGCTACAAATTGTTCAGATTCCCTTGAAGCTGTACCATTACCTATAGATATTATATCGACCTTATGTTTTTCAATTAATCTCTTAAGGATTGACTTTGCTTCCTCCACCTTATTTTGTGGCTTGGTTGGATATACTGTTGTAAAGTCCAATAGCTTCCCATTTTTATCAACCACTGCTATCTTACAGCCAGTCCTATAGGCTGGGTCAAAGCCCATTACTACTGCATTTTTGATCGGCGGCTGCAAAAGTAGGCCCTTGGAGATTTTTACCAAACACCTTGATGGCCCTTTCCTGGGCTAGGTCTGTCAAATGGTTTCTAACTTCCTCTCTCTATTGCTGGGAAAATCAACCTCTTATAGGCATCCTGGGCAACCTCTTCCAAAATTGCTTCATTACCCACATTCTGAGGACTTTTATATGAAGCAATAATCTTGTCTATCATCTGCTGGTCATCAAGCAAAACCTTAACAGTCAAAAAGCCTTCCTTTTCTCCCCTGTTTATGGCCAGGGTCCTATGTGGGAGTATGTCTTCTACCCTTTCAGTAAAGTCATAGTACATCCTATAAACAGAATCCTCTTCTAGCTTGGCCTTTGACTGGATCTGGCCTCTTTTCAATGCCTGGTTCCTTATATACTTTCTAATTTCCGCATCGTCACTCATTACCTCTGCAAGTATATCTCTTGCACCCCCTATAACCTTTTTCGATATCATCTAGTCCCTTTTCTGAATCGACAAACTTCTCTGCCTCTTTCACTATATCTAGGTTCTTAGATAGGAGTATCATATTGGCTAGTGGCTCTAGCCCCTCTCCTTGGCTATAGTTGCCCCTAGTCCTCTTTCTTTCTGTTTAAAAGGAGCATATATATCCTCTACCTCCTGTAGGGTCTTGGCCTTGTCTATAGCATCCACTAGGGACCTTGTCTAGCTTATCTTGTTCGTCTATAAGCCTCTTTACATCTTCCTTCCTTTCCTCAAGATTTCTAATGTAGGTCAACCTGTCTCCAAATTCTCTCAGCTGGACATCTGTCATCTCCCCAGTCATTTCTTTCCTATATCTTGCTATAAAGGGAATTGTATTTCCTTCATCTATTAGCTTTATTGTATTTTCAACCTGATTTGGACCTAAGCCCATCTCTTTTATTAGTATTTCTTTAATATCCATAATTTCCTCTTTTACCCATATCATTGCCTGCAGAAGGATTCTCTATACCTTTTGCTTTAGGTATTGGAACATAAAATTATCCAATTTCCCATCCATAACCGCATCTACATTTGCATTTTCTTCATTTGTCCTATGGTCCTTTACCAGCTTGTAGGGTTGGAACACATAGGACCTTATCTGGCTTCCCCAGGTAATTTGCGAATACTTGCCCTGGAGGTCTTCTATCCTCTCCTTATTTTCCTCTTCCTTTAGCTGGATTAGCTTGGCCATCAAAAGCTTCATGGCTATATCCTTGTTGGAGTGCTGGCTTCTTTCATTCTGACACTGGACTACTATACCTGTAGGTATATGTGTAATCCTTACAGCAGAATCCGTTGTATTTACATGCTGGCCACCTGCGCCCGAAGACCTATATGTATCTATTTTTAGGTCTGCCTGGTTTATCTCCACACTTATATCCTCATTTAATTCAGGTATTACATCAATCGATGCAAAGGATGTGTGTCTCTTGCCTGATGAATCAAATGGAGATATCCTAACCAATCTATGGACCCCCTTTTCACTTTTGAGGTAACCATAGGCATTTTGTCCCTGGACCAATATGGTTGCAGCCTTTATACCAGCCTCAGGGTCAGAACTTAAATCGATAAGCTTTACCTTGTATCCACTGGATTCAGACCACCTAATATACATTCTCAAGAGCATTTGAGCCCAGTCCTGGGCATCTAATCCTCCAGTCCCAGAATTCACAGATAAAATTGCATTATTAGAGTCATACTGGCCACTAAAGAGCATTTCCATTGTCATACGGTCCAGATTTTTCCTGGCATCCTTCACCTGGTCGATGATTGAACTTTCCATTTCCTGGTCTTGCTCTGACCCTTCATCCTCACTTAGCTCTAGTAGTATATTTATGTCCTCTATAGACGTTATCAGCTGACTATACTGTGTCAGCTTGACTTCTATTGTCTTATTTTCTTGAAGTATTTTGTTGGACTTGTCAGTATCCTCCCAAAAGTCTTGTTGGGCCATCAATTTCTCAATGGTCTTCTTCCTTTTCTCTAGACCCCTTAGGTCAAAGTGACTCACCCAATTCTTTGGCCTTTTTAATCATTTCTTCGTATTCAGACTTATAATCTTGAATATTAATCAACCTTATCACCCCTCTACACTTTTCATTTTTCATTTTCTTATTATAACACAAATGCACGCCATAAAATATGGCGTGCATTGATAAAAAAAATTAAAATTTTAGAAAGGCTCTTGCCTAATTAAGCATTCATACAGTTCTGAACTTTACCAGTTTCGATTTCTACCTTAAGGTTGTCAAGGGCAGTTGAAACCATATTATCTACTGCAGTTTCAGTAAAGAATGCGAAATGTCCTGTCAACACAACATTGTCCATTGACATTAGCGTTTCAACTACTGTTCCTTCTATCTTCTTAGGATCTATCTTCTGGTTTACGTATAGAGTTTCGCATTCTAGAACGTCTAGAGCTGCTCCCTTTAGCTTTCCAGTTTCTAGAGTTTCTACTACATCGTCTATGTTTACTAGACCACCTCTACCAGTGTTAACTAGGATTGCATGATCCTTCATGTGCTTTATTCTATCCTTGTTTATGATATGGTGAGTTCCATCAGTTAGTGGTAAGTGAAGTGAAACAACGTCAGATTCTTCTAGTAAAGCTTCTATTGTATCTCTATATTCTAGGATTCCTTCTGCACCTGGGTTTCTGAATTCATCAAAACCTATTACCTTAGCGCCTAATCCCTTGAATAATGTTGCAGCTGTAAGACCTATTCTACCAGTACCTACGATACCTACTGTACAGCTTCTGATTTCCTTAGAGATAAGGTCCTTATTCCAAGTGAAGTCACCCTTAAACTGAGCTGATCTAATATGTCCAATATTTCTAAGTAGTGTCATAGCATGTGTAACAGCTAATTCAGCTATTGCATTTGGAGAATATCTTGGTACATTTGTTATAGAGATTCCGTATTTTCTTGCAGTCTTAAGGTCAAACATGTCAACACCAGCAGTTCTAGATGCTATCTGAGTTAGTCCAAATTCCTTCATCTTCTTGAAGATTTCTTCATCCTTAACTGGTATAACCTGCTGAGTAGTTATTCCGTCATAGTCCTTAGCCTTTTCGATTGATTCTGGTGTGATTAGACCATATTCTAAGTCTACTTGAACTCCATTTTCTTCTGACCATTTTTTAAATGCTTTTTCTTCGTAACCCTGTACATGATATGCTAAAATTTTCATAATGCTGCCTCCTAATACACATAAATTTACTTTTAAACTAATAAAAAAACATTAACTAATAATTTTTGATTTTTTTCTTTTTTTAAATATTTTTTTCTATTGATTAAAAACGTTTTCTTTGACTTCTTACTTAATAACACAATTTTATAAACACATAAATATTAAAAAAACACAAATTTTTATATCACTTTTTATGATAATAATAAATTTTTTTAACTATCAATATTAAAAACACAGCTGAATTAATATTTCAGTTAAAAAAACTATGGCAATAGGTCGCCATATACTAGATACGGCGACACAACTACCACTATATAGTTTGTAGATTAAAAAAATTCTACTTAAATTACTTAACAGCCTTTAAAGCTTCAAGTATTTCTGGTATTACCTTGTAAAGGTCACCAACTATACCATAATCAGCAACACCGAATATTGGAGCATCTGGATCCTTGTTTATAGCTATTATAAGGTCAGATTCCTTCATACCAGCTAAGTGCTGTATAGCTCCAGATATACCACAAGCTACATATAGGTTAGGCTTAACAGTAACACCTGTCTGTCCTACCTGGTGAGATCTGTCTATCCAGCCAGCGTCAACAGCTGCTCTTGAAGAACCAACTACACCGCCTAAGCTTCTGCTAATTCAGCTATAACCTTGAATCCATCTGGATTTCCTAGTCCCTTACCTCCAGATACGATTATGTTAGCATCTGTTAAAGATACCTTTTCGTTAGCAGACTTAACGATTTCTAACACCTTAGTTCTGATATCAGATTCCTTAAGATCTATGTTTAGCTTAACAACTTCACCAGTTCTAGAGTCGTCCTTTGTAGCCTTGTCCATAACGCCAGGTCTAACTGTAGACATCTGAGGTCTGTTGTCTGGGCATATGATAGTAGCCATTATGTTACCACCAAATGCTGGTCTTGTCTGCTTAATCTTACCATCTTCAGGATCTATTTCTAACTTAGTACAGTCAGCTGTAAGACCAGTGTTTAGTCTAGAAGCTATTCTTGGAGCAAGGTCTCTACCTATATGAGTAGCACCAACTAAAACTATTTCTGGCTTGATTTCGTGAACAGCATCAACTATAACCTTAGTGTAGGCATCAGTTGTGTAGTTCTTTAAAAGAGCATCATCAGCTACATATACAGTTTCAGCACCGTAGCTAATTAATTCTTTTGCTAGTTCGTCCATATCCTGACCAAGAAGTATAGCGTTTAACTTAACTCCTCTAACGTCAGCTAATTTTCTACCTTCTCCTAGTAATTCAATTACAACTGGAGTAAGTTTTCCCTGTCTCTGTTCAGCATAGACCCAAATGTTCTTGTACTGATTCAATTCATTTCTATCCATAATACTCTTCTCCTATAAACAATTAAATTATATAATATGTACAGCCTTTAATTCGTTTACAACCTTAGCTGCAACTTCCTTTTCAGTTCCTTCTAGTATAACTCCCTGACCCTTTACTTCTGGTGTAAATGATCTAAATACTCTTGTAGGTGATGCCTTAAGACCAACTTCAGTCTTTTCTATATCAACATCATCTATTGAAAGAACCTTAATTTCCTTTTCATAGGCTTCGAATATTTTATCTATGTACATATGTCTTGGTTCGTTAAGTTCCTTAACAGCTGTTAGTAGAGCTGGCATCTGTAATTCGATCATTTCATATCCATCTTCTAACTGTCTCTTAACTGTAAGCTTCTTACCGTCAACTTCTAGACCTTCTACATATGTAACCTGTGGTATTCCAAGCTTTCAGATATCTGAGGACCAACCTGAGCTGTATCTCCGTCTATCGCCTGTCTACCAGCTAATATTAAATCATAATCTCCAATAGCTCTGATTCCTGCTGCTATTGCATTTGAAGTAGCCCATGTATCTGAACCACCGAAAGCTCTATCTGATAGTAGAACTGCTTCGTCAGCTCCCATAGCTAAACACTCTCTAAGCATTACATCTGCCTGTGGAGGTCCCATTGACACTACTGTGATATGAACATCTTCATTAGCATCCTTGAATGCTAGAGCCTGTTCCAACGCGTTTGCATCGTCTGGGTTTAATATACTTGGTACACCTTCTCTTATTAATGTGTTTGTTTCTTTATCAATTCTAACTTCTGTTGTATCTGGTACTTGCTTTACGCATACTATGATCTTCAAAATTCACACCACCCTCTTATTTTAATACATTTCCTGCGATTACTATCTGCTGAACCTGAGAAGTTCCTTCGTAGATAGAAAGGATTCTAGCATCTCTGTAGATTCTTTCTATTCTGTAGTCCTTAACAAATCCGTATCCACCATGTAACTGTAATGCCTTGTAAGCAACTTCATTAGCTACTTCTGCAGCATAGTACTTAGCCATAGATGATAGTAGAGCAGGGCTCTGCTTGTTATCCTTTAACTGAGCTGCCTGATGTACTAAAAGTCTAGCAGCTTCAACCTTAGTAGCCATATCAGCTATTGTAAACTGAGTGTTCTGGAACTTAGAAAGTGTCTTACCAAACTGAACTCTTTCCTTAGTGTACTTTATTGCTTCATCTAGAGCAGACTGAGCAACACCAACTGCCTGAGCAGCAACACCTATTCTACCAGCTTCAAGAGTATTCATCATTACCTTGAAACCTCCGCCTAGCTTACCAAGTAAATTTTCCTTTGGAACCTTAACATTTCAAATATAAGGTCTGATGTTCTAGTACCTCTGATACCCATCTTATCTTCGTGTGCACCATGAGAGAATCCTTCCCACTTAGCTTCTACTATGAAAGTAGATATTCCTCTAGTTCCTTTACCCTTTTCTGTTACAGCAGTAACTATAGCGAAATCACAGAAAGGACCATTAGTTATCCAGCATTTTCTACCATTTAGTATATAGTAGTCGCCTTCAAGTACTGCAGTTGTCTGAGTAGCACCGGCATCTGAACCAGCTCCTGGCTCTGTAAGACCGAATGCACCTACAAGCTTACCTTCTGCAAGTGGCTTAAGGTACTTCTGCTTCTGTTCTTCAGTACCGAAGTTAATTAGTGGAAGTGCAACCAATGATGCACCTGCAGTTACATAAGTACCACAAGAAGCATCTGCTCTTGATATTTCTTCCATTATTAGCGCGTATGAAACATAATCTGCTCCAGCTCCACCGTATTCCTTTGGTACGATTGGGCAAGAGAATTTGTACTTAGATAGCTTGTCAATGAACTCCTGTGGCATATCAAGGCCTTCTCTGTCCATTTTTTCAGCTAAATCAGTATCATACAATTCACGCTGGCAAAAATCACTAACTGATTTTTTTACTAATTCATGCTCTTTTTTTAGTATCATTTTTAACCTCCAAAAATTTGATTACAATTACGCTAATATTTCAGCGAATGTTTGTATTCTTGTTCTAATTTGTTCTATGCTAGTTGTTCCCTGTTCAATCTCAATAAATAGGTGAGGTACTCCTGCCTCTTCCATATCCTTCTTGAAGATTGGATAGTCATACTCTTCTGGGTCACAGAATTTCATTAGTGCGTAAACAACGCCATCAGCGCCTAGCTTCTTAGCATCTTCTACTACCATTCTTCCCCTTAGCTTAGCAGGGTCATATGCTAGTGAACATCCTTCAACGTCAGCCCACCACTGTGCCATTCTTTCTAATGCACTTCCACCTTCTGGAACTAGAGTTCTGAACTGTCTAGTTTCCTGAGCAACATCATCAGCCACTATAGCCATGTTGTTTGCCTCGAATACTTCTAACAAGCCCTTATCATCTAGTACTATACCAGAAGTTATTATCTTCTTGCCCTTAAAGTCTTCCTTAGGCATAGCCTTTAGGCCAGCAATTAAATCTTTAACTAAAGCTGTATGTTCTTCAACCTTCATAAAGTGAGCACTCTTAATACGTAATTTCTTACTCTAGGAGTGATTGTATTTAGATAGTCAGGAACCAACTTAACAAACTCATTCATTGCTTTTCTGTGTTCATTGTAAACTTCTATACTTGCCTGGATGCTTTCATCAGTTATTTCGTGTCCACAGATCTCTTCTAACTTAGTCTTCACTGTAGTGTATTCACTAACTAAGTAGTCTTTACCAGCCTGGATCTTTCTGTTCTGAGGGAAGGCAAAACCTATCATAGGTATGTCCTTAACACCAGACTTCCAGTTCTGAGTAAGTGTTATAAGTGTATCACAGTGACATGGTATTATAGCACCTGACAAGCCCTTAAAGCTTCCCTTTAGACCATATTCCATGATAGCCTGGATAATAGAACAACAGAATGCTGGGAAGTATTCCTTAGCCCTTTCTATTGAAGTATTACCACCCCATGTTCCCATTGGTATCATTCCACCTGCGTGAACTATTTCTCTTGGAGTGTATACTGGGAAACATCCTATAACTTTCTTACCTTCTTTAAGATATTCATCTAATAATGCATTTGGGTTATTTGCAGCATATTCGAATTTTGCAATCAATTCTTTAACAGTCATTACTGAGCACCTCCATTGTTCTTTCTTTCTTCCATAACTTCTACTAGTCCTTCTAGTCTTGTTTCAAACTGTGCCTTAGCGAAGTTTCTTGGGTCGGCCTGGTCACCATCAAATCCTGCATATGGTAATCCAGTCTGCTCAGCTACTCTTCTCTGCATCTCGTACTGTATAAAAGACATCAACTTACAGCTTCTGTTCATATGATAGAAAGCACCATCACAGTTTCCACCCTTAAGAGCGTTAACTCTGTACTCTACCATAGTTTCTATATTAACATTGTTGAACATTGTACTATAAGCTCTGGCCATTCCATCTAGGTCGTTCACATCGTAAATCAATGCCCATGCGTGTGGATAAACTGAACCAGTCATGTTTACACCCTGCTTAGATAGAGACTTCATCTTGTAACCGATATGTGGCCAACATGGGATACCTTCCAGCATAATTCTGAACTTTTCTTCACCTCTAAATGAAGTCTGTCCAGTCTTAGCATTTTCTTCAAGCTCTTCTATAAGTAGCTTAAATGCTTCAGTAGTTTCCTTTTTACCTCTAGCTGCAACTATAGCTGCCATGTAGTTGAATAGGTCGAAACCATTCATTGGAGACGGGAAGTTACCTTCTGGTAGACTCATTGAGTACTTCCATAACTTACCATTTTCAGAAGATATCTTCATAACTTCTTCTAATCTCTTTGGATCGAATTTCTTGCCTGAAATCTCTTCAAACTGTCTTATAGCTTCTTCAAACTGTCCTCTTAGGTACTTGATTCTATTTTCAGTAACCTCAGATTCTAGGTTGTAAGCTGTGTCTATCATTATAAGAGGTATGTTTAATTCTCTAGAGATATTTTCATACCACTTTATAACTTCGTTACAAATGTTGTTACAACAACATAGGAAATCTGGCTTTGGCATTGGTAGAGCATCTGAGTGTCCCTTTAAAAGAACACCAAAGTTTGTTCTAGCGTATGCACATAAGTCATTTGAGTAACCTTCGCCTTCAGATAGCTCGCAAAGTTCTAGTGATTCTCTCTTTGCCGCAACACCTGCTGCGTGGTTTTCAGGATATAATAACTGAAGATCAAATATTTCAGCTAATTCCTGAGGGAAAACTGATGTTGACCAACCAACTGGTCTACCAGCTTCCTTTTCTTTAAATGCATTATCGTACTGTGCCTGCAATAAGTCAGCTATGGCTGTCTTTGCATCTTTCTTTACATTTGCTTCCATCTTCAACACCTCCAAAATTCTTTACTTAATGATACCTTTTTCCTTTAATTCATCGAATTCAGCACCACTAACACCAGCACCTTCAAGTACTTCCTTAGTATGTTCACCAAACTTAGGAGCTCTTATGTATTCGCCTCTCTTGTTTTCTGTGAACATAACTGGTGTGTTGAATACAACACCTTCATTACCACTTTCAAATGTATGTTTGATTAAGACATCATTAGCCCAGCACTGTTCGTCATTAAGTATTTCGTCAGTTGTAGCTAGCTTTTCATAAGGGATACCAGCTGCCTGAAGTCTTGCACACCATTCATCTATAGGTCTCTTTATAAATTCTTTTTCTAATATTTCAACAAATTCTTCTACATAGTTTACCGCACTCTTAAGTGTACTATACTTTCCGCCGATTAAGTCAGGTCTTTCGATTACTGTATTACAGAAGTTAGCAAACCACTTGTCATACTGCATGAAGGCGATCTGTAACCATCTATCATCTGCACACTTGAATGTAGTGTTGATTGGGTTAGGTGGGTTCTTTCTAGTAATTGGCATTCTGTATCCATAGTGAGCTGCAGAAACCATGATACCCATACCAAATACAGCTGTATGGAATAGAGAAACTGTTACTCTTTCTCCCTTGCCAGTCTGTTCTTTTTTACGTAGGGCTGCTAGTACACCTGCTGCCAAACTCATACCTGCATAGTGGTCACCTAGACCTGCTACTGGGTTACATGGAGAACCGTCTTTTTCCATCAAACTCATTGCTACACCACCTCTAGCGAAGTAAGCTGTATAGTCGAATGCTGGATTGTCCTTGGCTGGTCCATTTTCACCGTATCCTAGTAAGTGAGCATATATAATGTGTGGAGCTCTCTTCTTAACTTCTTCATAGTTAAGACCACTTCTGTCAAGAGCCTTCTGTCTTGTATTTGTCAAGAAAATATCTGCATCATCAAGTAACTTGTAGATAACTTCAACACCTTCCTTAGTACCAGTGTCAATTACTATACCCTTCTTACCTGAGTTTTCGATCTCAAACATTGGATTTTCTTTTTCATCAGTTGGGAAACACCACTGTATACCAACAAATCTCATTGTGTCTCCGAATGTAGGTTCAATCTTTATAACTTCCGCACCCCAGTCAGCTAGCAATCTACCACATATTGGCGCTGCAACGAAGTTTGCGTACTCAATTACTCTTACACCTTCCAAAGGTAATCCTATTTTTGTCATTTTCTCTACCTCCCAAAAAATTGATAATTTAATATAATTTGAAGTCCCTGACTTTCTACCTCTTATATAAGCAAATACCATGCCAACTTTTCAACTTATACCTTTTACAAATAATTTTTCATATTTTTTATAAATATATAGCTGCATATATTTTTTACTAAAGCTACTGAATCTAATAGGCTAGTATGAGGTAGGCAAAGCTTTGCCAAATATAAAAAAAGCCTTTTTCACAAAGAAAAAAACACCCATTTTGAGCTTATTTTTTTATTGAAATTAATTATTATTATATGGCATTTTGCAAATATATAAGGTTTGTTTTTGCATTTTGCAAATAAACTTTTTTTAAAACTGAAATATTATTTTGTACAGGTTAATAAAATAACATTTTTTTCTATCTTTTATTAACTTAATGATGTTTTTTTAGTAAAAAGCCATATTTTTATTTCTTGAAAGCCTTTTTTTCTGTAAAAAGAGGATATTTGCATTTTGCAAATACCCCTAAAAAAATACTAATTTTTTTGTTTAATATTCTACACTTATTTTTTTAAATTTGCTGGAGATTACTCTACTTCCTCACCATCTAGAACTCTCTGTCCATACCACTTGTGGTCTGGATGTTCTCTCTTGAACTTTCTATTTTTGTAGACTCCAATTGTCAAGAATGGTATTACTATAACGAATATACCTAGGTAACCACAGTAACCATATCCAAATTTAACTATGTTTGTAAGACCTGTAGATGAGATAAACACTGCAACTATTATGATCATCACTGCCGTAAATACCCTTCTCTTCTGCCTAGTCTTTAAGAAAGTTAGCTTTCGTGTTCTTCAAACCTATTAACCAAACCGAATATGCAAGTTACACCTGTTGATATCAAGCATAGGAATAGGGATATCTGGTAGGCAACTGCTATAGCAGGGCTACCTGTATGCTTAGCAACGAATAAAGTTGGAAGAGTCATCTGACCTGCCGCACTAAACTCCTTGAACCAACCTAGTAGCATTGTAACTGCTAGACACAAGGCAACTGCATTCATTAGGAAAGAAAGTGCCATCGCTGCTGTAGCCTGCTTTTCATTCTTTAATAGTTCTCTAGAAGCCGCAGCCAGTGATGGTATTACAACTGACTGGAATCCGGCATATGTAAAGATTAGGATAAATGGTTTAATAGAAGAACCTCCCCAAACCTCTCTAGCTGATATGATACGTCCAATTTCACCAGTTCTCATGCTTATACCTGTTAGGAATATGGCCAAACAACATATCATGATTATAATTGACATTACACCTGCTGCACTAGATACAACCACTGCACCGTATACAGTAAGGATCAACAATACAAGACCTACTATTATAATAGATACGATGTAAGGAACACCCATTGTCTGGAATACTGCTGCTGCGCCTGCGATTACCGCGCCAACAGCAATTATAACCATTAGGTAATAATAGATTTCCCATAGTATTTCTAGCTTTGGATATGGGTCCCAAAGATGCTTGAATAATTCCTTATAATTCTTACAGTCGTAGTTATTGTACATTACAATCGCTTCTCTTAGAGTAACTGTCAACAATACCATGGCTAAGATCGCAGTAATTGGTGCTGTCCAACCAAACTGAACATAATACTGTGTCTCCTGGTTTCCTGTAGCAAAACCTCCGCCTGCGTGCGAACCAAATAATACGGCCGCTACACCAAATATAGCGCCAAATGATCCAATCGTTTTAGCTTTTTTCATGTCAAAATTCCTCCTTTAATTATTGAAAAGCATATTTAATACCTCTCGTAATTATTTAAAGCAAATTTTGTGCCAAAAAATCGCCTTAGCCAGTTTATTAAGGCTCTATGTCAAATAACGTTGGTGATAATTTAAATCAATAAAATCTATTAAATTATGCGGCAGCATCCATAGCAAACTTATAGCTATGGATGTTGCCCTTTTGTATCTTATACCTTTCCATAAGCATTATCCTTGCCTTAAAATTTCTAAAACTCCTATATCCGTAGGATACTCTTTTAATTACCTTTATCTTATTATTCTTACCCTCCACCATAGCATTCGTATAGTCATATTTCAGTGAATTTACCACATATTTTTCTAAGCTTTTTTAAGGGTTTTTTTATACTCTTTCTAAAAACACATCGGTACTTTATCAGTCCTAGTATTTAGAATGTCTTCAAGCATAGCCACATCATTATTAGATATACTTAATAGGAAGTTTTGATAAAAAAATCATAGGCTTCTTTTTAAGTTGGGAAATTTTTCCTAACATGTAGTCTAATATGTCAACTGAACTAGTCATATTTTTTTAAAGTGTATGTTCTTGTAAAAAAATATACTGTTTAATTCCCAGTTCTTTGTAAGTGGTATTTTTCCAGTATCTCTTCAGTATTTTATACTCTCTAGACCTGGTATTAAGCTTCTTCATCTCGTTTATTCTTAGCTTGTTTAACTCCCTTGTCAAGAGCTGTACTATGTGGAATTTATCAACTACGATATTGGCATTTGGAAAGACCTTCTTGGCAAGATCAATATATGGCCTATACATGTCTGTAGTCACATATTCTACCCTTTTTCTCACCTTCAAGGAATATGAATTAAAATACTCAAAGAGGTATCTTTGCCTCCTATCTGCCAGGATATCAAAAATATGACCGCCTTCTAAATCGGTTAAATTCACACTCATAGACGCGTCAACTGTATTTACTGACTTGAATTCGTCTATTGATAGAATCCTAGGAAGATAATTTTTTCTTCTCCTATCTTCAGTTAAACGGAGTATTCTGGCAACACTAGTAGGAGATACACAGTGTTCTCTTGCAATCAGGTCCATTGACTTAGTCTCACATAGGTTTAAAACTATAGACCTCTTAACATCATTCGATATGAAGCACCCCTTATCTACGATAGGTGTTTTGGCCATAAATGTTGACTCGCAATGCTTACAGAAAAAAACCTCTGCTTTTTTTAACCATCAATATCAAAGGGTTTGTATTAACCCTATTAAAAAAAGTATTTTTTTACAGTCTGACTCCCATTTTTTTAGTTATGTCATAATTTTTCATTGACTATACCACATTTAGGGCAGCAAGCTGGCCTATATGAAAGCTTTCCCCTTAAGACTGTATATTCTATCCCCTTAATGTTTTCTTTTTCGTTACCTAAAATTACTAAATTTTTATCGTTAATTCCTAAGATTTCTGTTATACTAGCATTAGAACACATATCATTTCTCCTTTTTTTATTTTTGTCGTGATTTAAATTATACACGAGATTTGATGTGTGTTCCTATTTTTTCAAAAATTTAGCGTTGGGAGAATTTTCTCTCACCAACGCTAAATATTATACAACCTTTATTAATCAAATTTATGCTAGCTAAGGCGAATATTTAAAAATATATTGTAATTTGTATTTTCTTTTACTTTCTAAAGATGCTAAAAGAAGTATTAATTATATTAATCCTGTTCTTTTCTCCTCTTAGACAATAGGCCTATACCACCTAGTATAGAAAGTCCTCCTATTGCAAGTAGACTATCATTTTTACTAGTACCAGTCTTTGCTAACCTCTTACTATAGTCGTAATCAACCTTTTTCTTTTCCACCTGAGTCCTTGGCTGAGGCTGTGGATCTGGTTTTACATCCGGCTGTGGATCTGGTTTTACATCCGGTTGTGGGTCTGGTTTCACATCTGGCTGTGGATCTGGCTTTACGTCCGGTTGTGGATTTGGTTTAACATCCGGTTGTGGGTTTGGCTGTGGGTTTGGTTGAGGATCTGATTTTACATATCCAAGTTCCAAAACATTAGATTCAACCTTTTTAATTGGTAGTGCACTAGACAATGGTAGGAAACTAATTCTACCTGCATTGGCATGAACATTCCCTTCCACGGATCCCTTTACTGTTAAAACTGTTTGACCATTAGTTTCTGCCAACTCTTTTGCCTTATCCTGGGCAATACGGATTACCATCTTATTGATTTCTTCATCGCTCTTTGTTGGGAACAACTTCTTAAGATCAGCTGATGTAAGCGAACGAAGTGTCATATTACGCACAATAGTTTCTGCTATAGACTTGCCCTCATCTGCTACTACATCACTTTCAGCAATACGTTCATTGGCTCCACTATCGCTATCATAATTGTTTAAAGACCTAACAATCACCCTGATTGTTATATTCTTATACCCCTTAGTTTCTATACCAAAAGTAACCTTAGGGTCCTTATTGCTTATTAAACTATTAAAGCTGTCCTTTGTATTTCCTAAGGCCAAATCACTTGGAGAAAACACATTTAGGACTTCTTTATTTTCGCCATTTACACCTAGGGCATATAATGGTCTCCATGAGTAGCCATTAAACTCTGCAAAGAACTTATCTGGTATAACCATATCCTTATCTAGGTTTACATTTAAGTCTACATAAGTATAAGTTTTGTCATTTTTATCAATACTAAAGTTATTACCCTTGTAAGTATTTGATAAAACTGGACCAACATAACCTACATGAGGGTTACGATATACTAGCATAGCAGTAGTCTTATCCATTTCAAACTCAGAAGTTAATACAACTTCATTTACCTTTGTAGTATCATTATTTTCTGGCTTATATACATCAAGAATTTTACGAGTGTCACCAGTAATAGTTTCTTCCTTTAGGTTGGTGTTTGGTAAAACATCATCTGCCTTCACACCAGCATCAATCTTTACCTTGTTATCCTCGATTGCAAACTTATCCATTCCACTAATAAGACTTAAACCCATACCAAATGTACTGTCCGGTAATGGTGTATCCTGGTCATTTAAACTAGAGTACACTCCATATAGCTTTGAGTCCCCTCCTATACCATTAGGAAAGGCTGTTGCAACAGTATCTTCTGGAGAAAACAGTCTGGCTCCTTCAGCTATCTTTCCATCTACCGGTGGCTTATCAGACCATCCAAGGAAGGTCTTTGCAATACCACGGAATAGGCCTGGATTAGCAAGTGGGCTACCTAGCTTATCTGTTCCTGTAGTATAATTACCTACTGTATCATTTTTAACCCTAGATTCATTTGTCCACTGACCGATAAGGCTTACAGACCCATTATAATTGGCTGTTGGAGTACTTGCTGGGGCACTCGTCGGAGTACTTGCTGGAGTACTTCTAGCAACCCTCCTAGATCTTGTAGGACTTGCAGACTCCAGGCTATCATTAGCCTGACCACTAGCTGTAGTCGTTTCTGAAGAGCCTGCTAGGCCACCAGCTTCTTTAGTCTCTGTTGATGTAGCTGGACTTTCACTAGAGCCTTCAGCCACCTTGTTACTGCTGTTTGAAGCAGAGTTTGTATTGTTTATATTACTTGTCTGGCTAGCTCTTGTTGATTCTGATGAACCTCTATCAGAGCTCACTAGCCTAGTTCCATTATTACTAGTATTTGCTGTGTTATTTGTTTCGCTAGCTATAACTGTAGCAGTTTCTCCTGTTTCTAAGGCATGTATATTTACTTCACTATTTGCGAAAAATACCATTGCTGTAACAGCAACACCTACTACACCAAGCTGGTGTCTTTTTATGGAGTGACGCGATGTCTTGTCTCCATTTACTTTTCTTTTCATCTCCTTCATTTAATTCCTCCATCTCTCCGTTTTAATATGTTAAAATAAAATATATTATATTCTATTCTATTCCCTCTTTTATACCTTGTAAATCACTTATATAAATAAAAATCCCCTAAAAAGAGAATTTTTTTATTATTTTTTTATAGGGTAGATGGATTTATAGCTATCAAGTCGATTTTTTTATTTATATTTCAGAATTTTTTTCAACGACTTCGAGATATATCACAAATATATTTCAAATATTTATAGCTTTATATATCCACTTTTTAATTTTTCTATACACAGTGGACGGATTTATACCCACTGCCTTGGCAGCCTTAGTTATATTTCCATATTTTTTAACTGCATTCTTAAGGATTTCTTGTTCAACCAGCCTATGGGCATCATCTATATTCATAATATCCTTTATCACCAGGCTAGTATCCCCCCTATCACCTCTTATAGTAGAGGGCTTATCTTCAAGCTTTTTACTTTCTATTATATCCTCATTACTTTCAAGAGTAAGAATCCTTTCGACCTGTTCCAGGTAGATATTTTCCTGTGGTGACAGGATAACCAGTCTTTCTACCACGTTTTTAAGCTCTCTTATATTACCCTTCCAGTCGTTTTCTACCATCCTAGCCCTGGCCTCAGTTGACAAGCTTACATTCCTATTATACCTTTCATTGAAGTAGTTTATATAATAGTCTGTAATAGGCAGGATATCATCTCTCCTGTCTCTTAGAGGTGGCACAACTACTGGTATTACATTTAGTCTATAGTAAAGATCCTGCCTAAAGATTCTTTCGTCCCTCAGTTCATCAAGGGTCTTGTTTGTAGCACATACATACCTTACATCTATATGCTTGGACTTGGTGCTACCAATCCTCATTATGGCATTTTCCTGGATGGCACGCAGGAACTTTTTCTGGGTCTTAAGTGGCATCTCTCCTATCTCATCCAAGAATAGGGTGCCGCCATCAGCAGCCTCCATAAGCCCCATTTTACCTTCCTTATTGGCCCCGGTAAAGGCTCCCTTTTCATAACCAAAGAGCTCTGACTCTATCAGTTCCTCAGGTATAGAGGCGCAGTTAATGCTTACAAAAGGACCATTACACCTCTTACTCTTAGACCAGAGGCTCCTAGCTATTATTTCCTTACCAACACCAGATTCTCCCATTATAAAAATGGAGGCATCTGAAGGTGCAACCCTCTCTACTATGGCCTTTACCTGCTTCATCTCTTCACTGGCACTGATATATTCAACTACATTTTCATTATTTTCACTAGATATCTTGGCTAGATTTATCAACCTGGATACATCACGGCCTGTCAAAACTCCACCCTTGAAGTTGCCATTTACATCATAGTGGGGAATCGCAGTATAGGATATAACCTTGCCATTTGGGTATACGATCTCCCTATAGACCTTCTTCTTTTTTTCTATCATCTCAGTAATGACAGGATTCGAAACTTTGCCATCTTTAACTAACTCATCTATGCTTTTTTTCAAAACATCCTTTCTCTTAAAGGGTAGGATCTGGTCGCAGATGCTATTCATCTTCTGCAATATACCCATTTCATTGAAGACAACGATTATCTCATCTATATGCTCGATTACATTCTTTATGCCTGCATCTATAGTTAGGTCATTATTGAAGATATACCAGTAGCAAACATCCTTACCATCTATATAAACCTCATATTTTTTACCAATTAGAGAGGTGTTCCTTATCCTAAAGGACATGGGACCCGATGTCTTTTCCAATAGCTCTTCTATATCTAGCTGCCTGGTATTATCTAGGTTTCTTAAACCCTAAAAAATCACAAACAGACCCTATTTGCTTATTTTGACAGAGGATAGTCCCATCCTCATAAGAAACTAGGGATGGTAAATCCATATTCATCGTAATACTAATCAAAAGAGATTTTTCCATATATTTCTCCCTTCTAAGCCTAAGAGGCCCTCATGTATATAGATACATCTAAACTAGGTCTTCCTAGCAGAATACCTATATATAAATAATAGCACAGATATTTGATTTCTTAAATACCTGTGCCATTTAAACTTACTTATTTACCTACATTCTAGGCCTATTCATCTTGTAATTGTGATTAAATACTATTTCCTGCTGGCTTATGCTAGAAACTACTTACCACAACAGTTCTTATACTTCTTTCCACTTCCACATGGACAAGGATCATTTCTACCAATCTTTCCTCTACATGTTCTGGTGTGGACTTACTTGGCTTTCTATCTACTCCGTCCATATCAGGAGATTCTAGGCTGTCTACATCAACTACCGCCTTTCTCTCAACTGGAACTTCTATCTGTATATTAAATAGGTATGAAACTGTATCCTCCCTGATCAGCTTGTTCATTTCGTCGAACATGTCAAAGCCTTCCATCTTATAGGCTATAACTGGGTCTATCTGACCTATAGCCCTAAGACCAATACCCTGACGCAGCTGGTCCATGGCATCTATATGGTCTATCCAGTGGTTGTCTACTGACTGAAGTAGTATTACTCTTTCTACTTCCCTCATTCTCTCAGATCCTATAAACTCTTCCTTTTCTGTATAAAGAGCTAATAGCCTTTCATATGTAGCTTCAAGAGCTTCAGATGATGTCATCTCAGCAAAGTTAAGGTCATCTATCACCCCACCTGGCAGGTACTTTCTATACATATGAGCCCTGTAACCAACGTGATCAAATTCTTCCTTTTCATCAGTATAAAGGGCTACAGATTCTGTAATTACATCCCTCATCATCATCTGAATCTGGTCTTGTAGGTTCCCTCCAGATAAGACTCTTCTTCTTTCAGCATATATTATTTCTCTCTGCTTGTTCATTACATCGTCATATTCAAGGACATGCTTTCTGATACCAAAGTTCTTTCCTTCGACCTTCTTCTGTGCATTTTCGATTGACTTAGTAAGCATCCTATGCTCAATTGGAGTTTCATCATCAAGACCAAGCTTTTCAAGCAGACCCTGGACTCTTTCACTACCAAATAGTCTCATTAAATCATCATCAAGTCCTATATAGAACCTAGACTCACCTGGGTCACCCTGACGACCAGCACGACCTCTTAACTGGTTATCTATTCTACGAGACTCATGTCTCTCTGTACCCAATATACATAGACCACCGGCTTCTATAACCTCTAGCTGTTCAGCATCAGTCTGCAACTTATACTCTTCATATAACTTCTTATATGTCTTTCTTGCTGCATCATATTCTTCATTGGCTTCAACACCAGCTACTTCATTGGCTGAATTTACCCTGTTGATCATCTCGTCAGTGAAGTTTAACCTCTTCATTTCCTTTAGAGCCATAAATGATGGGTTACCACCTAGTAGTATGTCGGTACCTCTACTGCCATATTTGTCGCAATCGTAACGGCACCTAGTCTACCTGCCTGGGCTATAATCTCTGCTTCCTTTTCGTGGAACTTGGCATTCAATACTTCATGGGCTATACCCTCTTCTACCAATATACTTGAAAGTAACTCAGACTTTTCTATTGAAACAGTACCTACTAGGACTGGCTGCTTTCTTTCATGTCTTTCCTTTATATCCCTAGCAACCGCTCTGAACTTAGCCAACTGGTTGGCATATACAGAATCTGCTAGGTCCTTTCTCAACAATGGCTTGTTAGTTGGAACTTGGAATACGTCCATCTTGTAGATTGACTTAAATTCTTCTTCCTCTGTCTTTGCTGTACCTGTCATACCAGATAGCTTCGTATACATTCTAAAGTAGTTCTGGAATGTAATTGTAGCTAGAGTCTTAGACTCTCTCTGAATCGTCAAGCCTTCCTTGGCTTCTATAGCCTGGTGTAGACCATCAGAATACCTTCTACCAAACATCAAACGACCGGTAAATTCGTCAACGATTATAATTTCATCGTCCTTGGCTACGTAGTCAACATCCTTCTTCATTATTACATGGGCCTTTAGGGCCTGGTTGATATGATGATAAAGCTCTGTATGTTCCATAGTAGTTATGTTATCTACATTGAAGTATACTTCCGCCTTCTTTATACCAGTTTCTGTAAGAGAAACTGCCTTATCCTTTTCTTCCTTCTCATAATCATCCTCATTCAGCGTAAGTATAAATACATTAGCATCTGAATATAGGTGGGTAGACTTGTCTCCAGGTCCTGATATGATAAGTGGTGTCCTTGCTTCATCGACTAGGATTGAGTCAACCTCATCGACAATAGCATAGTTAAGGCCCCTCTGAACCATCTGTTCTTCGTGTATAACCATGTTATCCTTCAGGTAGTCAAAGCCATACTCATTGTTAGTACCATATGTGATATCACAATCATACTGCTGCTTTCTTACCTGAGGTGACTGTCCATGAACTATTACACCTACAGATAGGCCTAGGAACTCATATATCTTTGCCATCTGATCACGGTCACGCTTTGCAAGATAGTCATTAACTGTTACAACGTGTACACCCTTGCCTTCTAGGGCATTTAGGTATACTGGACAAGTGGCAACAAGGGTCTTACCTTCACCTGTCTTCATCTCGGCTATACGTCCCTGGTGTAAAAACCATACCACCTATTAACTGGACCTTAAAGTGCCTCATACCTAGTATTCTTGTTGAAGCTTCCCTTACAACTGCAAAGGCATCTACTAGTATATCGTCAAGTGTTTGTCCATTCTTTAGTCTTTCTTTGAACTCAGGTGTCATGGCCTTAAGCTCTGCATCTGTCATGGCTGCATATTTTTCCCCAGCCGCATCTATCTGATCAGCAATCTTACTAAACTGCTTTAAATCTTTTTTATCTGCCATATTAAAAAGGCTGTCTAAAAAACTCATTCACGTCCTCCTCTTTTATTTACTTACAAAATTATCCGTACATAGTCTATTTTACCACAAATACGTAGTTTTGAATAGTTAAAAGATTTTTTAGTATTGATTTTTATTTAAATCTAATATATTATGAATATATTGCAGTAATTTATAATATACATTAAATTACATAAATATAACTAAAATGAGAGGTGAATATTTATTGAAAAAAACTATTAGCTTAAAATCTGAAAGTCTTAGGGATATCAGAACTATAACTGGTTCAGCCTTGCTGATGGCAGTAGCCGTAATTATTGACTTTTTTAGGATTGTATTTTCAAATATAATGGAGATATCTTTTAGCTTTTTGGCCTTAGCCTTGACTGGTATGCTATACGGTCCCCTTGTAGGAGGAGTTGTTGGGGGTATTTCGGACATAATCCAGTATATAGTGAGACCAAGTGGACCATTTTTCCCAGGCTTTACCCTAAATAGCATTATTTCAGGAGTTATTTTCGGTATCTTCTTGTATAAGCAGGAGCTAACAGTAAAGCGTGTAACTATATGTGTCTTAATTGAGGGTATCATCACTGTCCTAATCCTTACACCTATTTGGTTAAATATACTTTACGGTGCAAAGCTATTTGCTATACCTAGATTAATCAGATTCGTAGTAATGTTACCTATAAAGGTAGGTCTTATCTATGCCTTTGGTAGGGTAATGGAAAAACATAAGTTATTTGAAAAATTTAGGGCTGCCTAGCCTGCAATATAAATGGGATACAGCAAATATCCTATAAAAGAAAAAAGCTTTTTACTAGTAGCAACTAGTAAAAAGCTTTTTGTATTTAGCTGACCTGGTCTTTGACCCCACACTCGCCTGCTGGAACTTTCGCTTTGGGGTTACCGCACTACTAATCCTCTCGATTTTCTCGGCAGGACTTACCTCTAAGCCGCGCCATGCTCACTCTCCAATTTTTAGGAGTAGCTTACGTGGATCCTTTTGCCCGCGACTGGCTTGGACTTTCAACCACAGACCTAAATACTTTATTTAGTTTATAATTTTAACCCCTACTTGTCAATATCTTTTTCGTATTTTCCTGTTAAAAAGGTTAGAGATACTAGCTCTTGGGCTCCTGCTAGTCTTAAAACCTTGGATATTTCATCGACAGTGGCCCCAGTTGTAAATATATCATCTACTATAAGTATATTCTTACCATTAACTAGGTCTTTGGCTTCCTCCTTTAGCTTAAAGGAATTTTTCAGCATCCTCCTTCTTTCCTGTGATGATAGGCCGTGTAACTTGTCTGTATTCTTAACCCTTTCTACTAGGCTTATCATTGGCAGGCCTATAAGATCTGCCAGATAAGCTCCTATTTTCTCAGCCTGATTAAAGCCCCTAGACTCTAGTCTCTTCTTATTGAGAGGAACGAAGGTAATTATATCCATCCTGTCTACTAGGTCTTGATGTGATTCTAGTAAGGAGTCAGCCATTATTTCCCCTATTATCTTGGCCATATAGGTTTTAGCACTATATTTTAGCTTGAATACCATGAGTTTTGATAGGTCTCCATACTCTATAAAGCTAATATTTCTGTCAAACAAAAACCTCTTCCCTTGACAATAGGGACAAGCCTCTATAGGTCTATCAAGCTCCAGGCTGGTATTTATGGTAGGTTTTCCACAGCACTCACAAGAATTGTGTATAAAAATTATCTTCTCTAGGCATTTTTTACATATGGAATACCTATTTGACCTAGATATTGGCATATGGCAAAATATACAATTCAAATTCTGTGGATAAACCATATCCAAAATGATTTTCCAAATTTTTTCAAACATAAAAGCCCCCTTAATTAGGAGGCAATTACGTAAATATTATACTAATAAAAAAAACTAGCTTTGTTATCTTATTATACATCGACTATGAAAAATCCTTCTTCTAATCTTCAATTATTGAATTTAATTTAAAACTAGTCAGCTTGTAGGACAGATTTGAATACCTATCCTGGTTCATATTATTGGATATCATATAATCTAGATACTTTTTGTTACCAACTATGACAACCAGCTTCTTGGCCCTCGTTACAGCTGTATACAAGAGGTTTCTACTCAATAGCATAGGTGGTCCCCAGGTCATTGGTATAACAACTATAGGGAACTCACTACCCTGACTTTTGTGGACTGTTGTACAAAAACAGTGGTCAAGCTCTGATAGCTCGTCATACTTGTACTTAAAGATTTTATATTCATCAAAAAGAACATATATGGTCTTGTTATGCTTGTCTATATGGTAGATATATCCTATATCCCCATTATAGATACCTTCTCCATAGTCTGTGTTTTTTTCATTTTCCCACTTTTTTTGGAGTAGTTGTTCTTTATCTGCATCACCTTGTCCCCTACCCTGAAGGTCCTTTTCATAAGCTCAACCTCCTGCCTTTCACCCCTAGAAGGGTTTAGGGTCTCCTGTAGGTTTATATTTAGGCTATGTACACCCGCTAAGCCCTTACGCATTGGCGATAGGACCTGGATGTCTTTGACGGAATCAACCTTATAAAAACTTGGTAAACGTCTCTTTACTAGACTCTTTATTTCCTCTAGTATTTCAGAATCCTCTTCCTTGTTTATAAAGTAAAAGTCTGTATCCTTTTTGTTGGCAACAATATCCTGCCCCTTATTAATCCTATGGGCATTAACTATTATGTCGCTTTCCTGGGCCTGCCTAAATATTTCTGTCAGCCTTATAGTAGTAATTACACCTGAGGAAATAATATCTCCTAGCACATTGCCGGCCCCTACTGATGGTAGCTGGTCTACATCGCCTACCAGGATTAGCCTAGTCTTTGGTGAGACTGCCTTTAATAGGGCATCCATAAGAAATATATCTATCATAGAAGACTCATCAACAATTATTACGTCGGCCTCTATGGGTTCTTCTTCATTTTTCATAAATATAGACCTATCATCTGTATCGAAGGCCATTTCCAAAAGCCTATGTATGGTCTTGGCCTCCTTACCTGTTGTCTCTGTCATTCTTTTAGCAGCACGCCCTGTTGGGGCTGCTAAGGCAACCTTATTCTTGTTTAAGTTAAATAGGTTGATTATGGTATTAATTGTGGTTGTCTTGCCTGTTCCTGGTCCTCCTGTCAGTACCATAACCCCATTTTCAAAGGCGGCTCTTACAGCCAGCTTTTGGTTATAGTCAAGGAAAAGGGACTGGTCCTCTTCAAATCTCTCTATCTCTCTATCTATATCAATTTTTAAGTCCCTGTGCTCATAGGAGTTTAATCTGATTAACCTATTGCATACACCTACCTCTGCCTTGTGGTACTTGGCCAGGTATATAATATTGTAGTCTCCAAGCCTTTCAATCACTATCTTCCTCTCTAGGGCCATCTCGTATATCATAGTGTCGATTAGGTCCACATCGAGGTCAAGCAACTTTTGTGACTCTGACCTCACAAGGTCCTCTGGCAAAAAGGTATGTCCACTATTAATAGAGTTTTTCAGGACATGGAGTATTCCCTTTTCTATCCTGTATTCTGAGTCTTTTTCTACACCTGACTTTTGCGCTATCTCATCAGCAATTGTAAAGCCTATACCCACTACCCTATCCACTAAAAGGTATGGATTTGTCCTGATTACATCTAGAGATTTTTCACCGTAAATCTTGTAAATCTTCATGCTCATCCTTGGGCTGATCCCATAGGGAGATAGGGCTACTATTACATTTTTAACTCCCATATTTTCCTGGTAACTCTCTATTATGGGCTGGAGTTTTTTCTTGCCAATTCCCTCAATTTCAAGGAGTCTTTCAGGCTCATTTTGTATGACATTTAGGGTTTCTAAACCAAACCTTTCAACTATCCTCTTGGCTGTCTTCTCACCTACACCCCTAATCACACCTGATGATAGGAAGGAAAGTATCCCACTAATGGTAGAAGGAACCACAATTTCGTAGGAATCTACATTTAGCTGTCTACCATATTGGTCATGTACCTTCCACTCACCCTTGACTAGGATATTCTCGCCGGCAGTTAGGCCAGGCATATAACCAGTGATCACTTCTGTATAGTCTTCAATTTTTAATCTTGCTACCGTATAGCCATTAGCATCATTCGAATAAACAATATCGACAACACTTCCTTCGACTTGGTCCATTTTTCTGCCTCCTAACCTCTTATAGTCACTTTTATTTTTTTGTAAAGCTTTTTTCAAAACTTTTTTAGATTTTTTCACTTACCTATATTTATTCTTATTTGATGCTTCCGTTAATTGTATTATAGGAAATCCAGCCAGTTGCTTCTTCATACTTTATCTTACACCACATTCTCTCTGGGCTTTCTACATAGGTATCAATTACATGAACCTCTGTGCCTGAAAGTAGGGTTTTTAGGATTGCAGAGTTCTTAGAATGGTCTTCCCTCATATTTGTATTTTTTGCCCTTACTACCTGGTCTGTGTTTTTAATTCTTGAGGCTAGGCTAGAATCAGCCTTTTCCTCTTCCCTAATCATGGCCTGGATCTTCTCTTTATTTGATCCTGCAGTAGACTTTAATTCCTTATCACTTTCCTTTGCTTGTTTATTATCCTTTCTGGTACTTTCGCCATCTGAAGTGATTTCTTTACTAGCAAGCTTTTCAAGCTGACTTTTATCATTTATTTTTGACCATACTATCTCTTGGGTGCTATCATCTTCTGGCATTTGGTCATACCTGCCTTCCCATTTGGTCTCACGCTTTAATTGACCATTTTCTATACTTATATTTTCTACACTTGTATCACCTGTTCCACTAGATGTTTCAATATATTCTAGACCCTTATAGTCGCTTTTAGACATTATATCTCCCCTAAAACCTCCTACTCCTGCAGCACCGTATATTATTGATCCACTGCATTCAATTAGCTTATCTTCCTTTTCATTATAGGAAAATACCTTTACGTACCTTAGGTCAGAGTTCTTTGAAAGTAATAGCTGGGGTATTTTTTCACCATCCATCTTTACAATTGCGTATTCATATTCCCTAGCTTCCTGACCTTCATCCTGATAATCATACTTATCTGCCTTGTCCAAGACTTGACGATATGCTTTTGATATTTTTTCATTTAAGCTTTCAACCTTGACTTCTTCCTTTGTTTCCTTGTCCTGACTTTTACAGGCCCCCAAGCTTAAGGCCAATATAAATACAATTGAAAGTAAGGCTATTTTTTTAACTGCTTTTGATAATTTAAACATGACTTCATACCCTTTCCTAGAAAATATCGCTATTAATAATTTTATACTCCAATTTAAAAAATTCTATGATTAAAAAAATTTCTATATCATCATATAAAGTTTAACACATTACTTGATAAAAAAACAAATTTTCTAGAAATAATACTATCATTTTTTTGAAATAGGATTATTTTCGAAAAAGCGTTGGAAAAGAAAGGTTGTATAATATTTAGCGTTGGTGAGAGAAAATTCTCTCCCAACGCTAAATTTTTTGCAAAAAAATAGGAACACACATCAAATCTCGTGTATAATTTAAATCGTCAAAAAAAAATAATAAGGAGAAATGATATGTGTTCTAATGCTAGTATAACAGAAATCTTAGGAATTAACGATAACAATTTAGTAATTTTAGGTAATGAAAAAGAAAATATTAAGGGGATAGAATATACAGTCCTAAGGGGAAAGCTTTCATATAGGCCGACTTGCTGCCCTAAATGTGGTATAGTCAATAAAAATTATGACATAACTAAAAATGGGAGTCAGACTGTGAAAATACTTTTTTTAATAGGGTTAATACAAACCCTTTGATATTGATGGTTAAAAAAAGCAGAGGTTTTTCTGTAAGCATTGCGAGTCAACATTTATGGCCAAAACACCTATCGTAGATAAGGGGTGCTTCATATCGAATGATGTTAAAAGGTCAATAGTTTTTAAACCTATGTGAGACTAAGTCAATGGACTTAATTGCAAGAGAACACTGTGTATCTCCTACTAGTGTTGCCAGAATACTCCGTTTAACTGAAGATAAGAGAAGAAAAAATTATCTACCTAGGATTCTATCAATAGACGAATTCAAGTCAGTAAATACAGTTGATGCGTCTATGAGTGTAAATTTAACCGATTTAGAAGGCGGTCATATTTTTTTGATATCCTAGCAGATAGGAGACAAAGATACCTCTTTGAGTATTTTAATTCCTATCCCTTGAAGGTTAGAAAAAGGGTAGAATATGTGACTACAGACATGTATAGGCCATATATTGATCTTGCCGAGAAGGTCTTTCCAAATGCCAATATCGTAGTTGATAAATTCCACATAGTACAGCTCTTGACAAGGGAGTTAAACAAGTTAAGGATAAATGAGATGAAGAAGCTTAATACCAGGTCTAAAGAGTATAAAAATACTGAAGAGATACTGGAAAAATACCCCTTTACGAGAAACTGGGAATTAAACAGGATATATTTTTACAAGAATAGGCACTTTAAAAAAATATGACTAGTTCAATTGATATATTAGACTATATGTTAAAGGAATTTCCCAACTTAAAAAGAGGCCTATGATTTTTTTATCAAAACTTCCTATTAAGTATTTCTAAAAATGATGTAGCTATGCTTGAAGAGATTCTAAATACTAGGACTGATAAAATACCGATGTGTTTTAGGAAGAGTATAAAAACCCTTAAAAAGCTTAGAAAGTATGTGGTTAACTCATTAAATATGACTATACGAATGCTATGGTGGAGGGTAAGAATAATAAGATAAAGGTAATTAAAAGAGTATCCTACGGATATAGGAGTTTTAGGAATTTTAAGGCAAGGATAATGCTAATGGAAAGGTATAAGATACAAAAGGGCAACATCCATAGCTATCAGTTTGCTATGGATGCTGCCGCATAATTTAATAGATTTTATTGATTTAAATTATCACCAACGTTATTTGACATAGAGCCAAAAGAAATAAATCTCATCCAACGCCAAAAATTATCCTCTATTTTTATAAATAAGCCTTTAAAGTCTCAACCTTATCAGTTCTTTCCCATGGTAGGTCTACATCAGTTCTACCAAAGTGACCATAAGCAGCTACCTGCTTGTAGATTGGTCTTAACAGGTCTAGGTTCTTTATAATAGCACCTGGTCTAAGATCGAAGTTTTCCTTTACAATTTCAACTAACTTCTCATTAGATACCTTTCCTGTGCCAAATGTATCAACAAAAATTGATAGTGGTCTAGCTACACCTATCGCATAGGCAAGCTCAATTTCACACTTGTCTGCTAGTCCTGCTGCTACTATGTTCTTAGCAACGTATCTAGCTGCATAACAAGCTGACCTGTCTACCTTTGTTGGGTCCTTTCCTGAGAAGGCACCACCACCATGTCTAGAATATCCACCGTATGTATCTATGATGATCTTTCTACCTGTTAATCCTGTATCTCCGTGCGGTCCACCCACAACGAACCTACCCGTTGGGTTGATGTAGTATAGAGTTTCATCGTCCAATAGGTCTGCTGGTATTGTAGTCTTTATAACCTTTTCTATAAGGTCTTTTCTAATCTGGTCATTTGTGGCATCTGGGTCATGCTGGGCAGATATCAATACTGTATGTACTCTCACTGGTGTATCCTCTTCGTACTCAACAGTTACCTGAGTCTTACCATCTGGTCTTAGGTAGGCTATTTCTCCTGACTTTCTAACCTCAGTAAGCTTTCTTGATAGCTTGTGGGCAAGAGATATAGGTAATGGCATTAATTCTGGAGTCTCGTTACAAGCAAAACCGAACATTATACCCTGGTCACCTGCACCAACCTTTTCTATCTCATCTTCTATATTCTCGCCTTCCTTTGATTCCAAACCTTCATCAACACCCATAGCGATATCATTTGACTGCTCATCTATAGCTGTAATTACTGCACAATTTTCGGCATCGAAACCAAACTTACCCCTAATATATCCTATGCCTTCTACTGTTTCTCTTACTATCTTTGGAATATCTACATAGGCATTTGTAGATATTTCTCCTGCTACTAATATTAGCCCTGTTGTAGCTGTTGTTTCACACGCTACCCTAGACTTTGGATCCTTTTCAATCAAGGCGTCAAGTATCGCGTCTGATACCTGGTCACAAAGTTTGTCTGGATGCCCTTCTGTTACTGATTCTGATGTAAATAAATGTCTCGCCATCTCTTCTTCCTTTCATAAAATACTATATACTTTAATACAACTATTCCTCAATTTACCTTATAATAAATTGGCCTCTTCAAAAGAAGAGGCCATTATTTACACAATAAATAGCAAACCTCATCTTTCAAGATATACATATCTTGTAGGATTTAGCACCGTAAATACTTCCGGTTGCCGGGCTTCATAGGGCCTGTCCCTCAGCCACTCTTGATAAGGTAATCAAGATTTCATTCAATTATATGACTATGTTATCATCATGACTCCTAAAAGTCAAGATTTAATTTTTAAATTTAAACAGTTCCTGCTATTTCAAGTAGCTCTACAGATCCTAGAGCTATACCTGTGCCTAGGGCAACACATTTAATTGGCTCACTTGCCAACCTTACCTTTAGGCCAGTAACCTCAGAAATCTTCTTGTCCATACCATATAGTAGGGCGCCTCCTCCAGTCAGGACGATTCCCCTTTCTGCTATGTCAGATGCTAGTTCAGGTGGTGTATCCTGTAGGACCTTGATTACTAGGTTAGTAATCTGGGCCACGCTATCGCTCATAGCATCCATTATCTCAAAAGAGCTAACAGTTATAGACTTTGGAAGACCATTGGTCAAGTCCCTACCTGTTATCTTTATAAACCTTTCTTCCTGACGTCTATAGGCACAACCTATATCCTTCTTTATCTTTTCGGCAGTTCTCTCACCTATAATTACATTGTAATTCTTCTTGATGTACCTGATAACATCCTGGTCAAACCTGTTACCACCAACCTTGATAGACTTACTGATTACAGTTCCTCCAAGAGATATAACGGCTACATCCGAAGTACCACCACCTATATCTACTACTAGGTGACCACCTGGTACAGTAATATCTATACCTGCCCCTATTGCTGCTGCTATAGGTTCTTCAATTAATAGGACTTCTCTTGCCCCTGCCTGCTTAGTGGCATCCTGGACAGCCTTTCTCTCTACATCAGTTATCTTACTAGGCACTGATACCATGATCCTAGGCATTACAATCTTGCCCATACCCTTGCTTTCACCAAGCATATTGATAAGCCACGTAACATCTTTTCTGCATTATCATAGTCAGATATTACACCATTCATCATTGGTTTGATAGCCTCTATATCCTTAGGAGTTCTACCAATCATTTTGTAAGCCTCATGACCCACGGCTATGATCTCGTCCATCCTATTATCAACAGCTACTACAGCTGGTTCATTCAAAACAACACCCTTGTCATCTACTACTACTAATACATTCGCAGTACCTAAATCTATTCCAATATCCATTCCTGCCATCACAAACCTCCGTATACGACTAATTAATCTTCAACTATTTCAACGTCTCCGCCTATACTTCTCAGCTTCTTATCTATGTCTACATAGCCCCTCTGTATATGGTATATTTCACCTACATTAGTAGTACCATCAGCAATTAGGCCACATAGGATAAGGGCTGCTCCAGCCCTAAGGTCAGTAGCTACTACGTCTGCTCCCTTTAGGCAGTCTACTCCATTAACTACTGCACTCCTGCCATCAATCTTTATATTGGCTCCCATTTTATTAAATTCATTTACATGCATAAACCTATTTTCAAATACCGTCTCTATCACAACGCCTGTACCCTCAGCAACTGTCAGCATGGCCATAAACTGGGCCTGGACATCTGTTGGAAAACCAGGATGTGGTAGGGTCTTTATGTCAATAGGCTTGATCTTATCAGGACCTATTACCCTGATTGATGTTTCACCCTCTTCAATTGTAGCACCTGCTTCAGAAAGTTTTGCTATAACTGGCTTTAGGTGGTCAATAATTACATTTTCAAGGACTATATCACCCTTTGTCATAGCCGCTGCCACCATATATGTAGAAGCCTCTATCCTATCAGGTATTATCGTGTGCTCAGCCCCATGAAGAGACTTCACTCCTTTTATCTTTATTGTATTTGTACCGGCGCCCCTAACAGAAGCACCCATCTCATTTAAAAAATTCGCCAAATCGACTATTTCAGGCTCTTCAGCCGCATTTTCAATAATTGTTACACCATCAGCTAGTACTGATGCCATCATTATATTCTGAGTAGCACCCACCGATGGAAAGTCAAGGTACAGCTTATTTCCAACTAGCTTATCAGCCCTGGCTTCTATAAAGCCATGGTCCATTATTATTTCAGCGCCCAAGGCCTTAAATCCTTTTAAATGAAGGTCTATCGGTCTGGTACCAATTGCACATCCTCCTGGCATAGAAATCTTCGTGCGATTAAAGATAGCCAATAGTGGACCCATAACTACGAAGGATGCCCTCATCTTCTTTACTAGCTCATATGGAGCCTCATATGTGTTTATACCTGAGGTATCTATTTCTAGACATCCATCCTTATAATTAACATCCGCACCCAGGTGGGCTAAAAGATCTGATATTACATGTACGTCTCTTAAACTTGGTACACTCTTCAAAGTACACTTACCCCTTGCTAGTATCGTAGATGCAATAATAGGTAGTACAGCATTTTTTGCTCCATCTATTTTCAGGGTACCCTTCAAAGGACCGCTCTTTTTTACTCTAATTCTTGGCATAATTTCTCCTCTTAACTTAACACTAATAATCCTTGTAAATCTTTCCCGTATACTCATCAATGGTGCTAAGGCCATCCCTCTTACATATCCCTACTTGGGAAGATCCTCCACCAACTTTGCTGTCATTTATAAAGCTTAAAATTTTCAATCCGACTCCACTTATAGTGGCAAGATTTATATCTGCCACAGAAACCTACTCCAAGGTTTATAAATGATATCAAATTATAGTACACACATGCAATTGGGTTTGCCACCCAAGGAGATGTGCATACATCTCCTTATTATATCAAATCAGTAGCAAAATTTCAATCACTTAAATTCTTTTTGAATATTTTTTAATCCAAAACCTTAGGAAATTTTTCAGGCTATTTCAATCCTATCTTCTCATCTATTAGATCTGCAAGTCCCTTGGCTAAGCCGTAAATATGGTCTTCATTTTTACCCTCTAACATAACCCTTACTAGTGGTTCTGTTCCAGATGGTCTGATTAGGACCCTACCCTTGCCATCCATTTCTTTTTCTATTTCATCTATCCTCTTAGCTATCTCTTCAATTTCCATATAGCTGTTCTTGTACTCATTCTGAACCCTAACATTTACCAAGACCTGAGGGTACTGGTCCATTACACCCGCTATACTAGAAAGAGCCTCTCCCTTGGACTTTACTATTGATGCTAGGACTAAAGATGACATAGTACCATCACCCGTAGTATTATAATCCAAGAATACCAAGTGACCCGACTGCTCTCCACCAAGACTGTAATCGCCCTTTATCATCTCTTCAAGTACATACCTATCGCCAACCTGAGTAGTAGCCAGCTTGATTCCATTTTCCTCAGCAGCAATTCTTAATCCTATATTACTCATTACAGTAACGACTAGGGTATCATTCTTTAGCTGGCCCTTCGACTTCATATCTATGGCACTCACTACCATAATCTTATCACCATCTACTATATTACCCTTTTCATCTACTGCAATCAATCTATCGGCATCACCATCGTAGGCCATACCCATGTGGGCACCTACTTCTACAACCTTAGCCTGTAGTGATTCTGGATGTGTAGATCCACACTTGTCATTTATATTATTACCGTCTGGCTGGCAGTGTATTTCTATTACCTCAGCACCTAGCTCCCTATATGCCATAGGAGCCACCTTATAGGCCGCACCATTAGCACAGTCTAAAACAAGCTTTAGACCCTTTAGGTCTCCATCTATGTGTGACTTCAGGTAATCTACATAGTCCCTAACGGCATTGTGCTCATATATCTTCCTACCAACATCTGAACCCACTGGCCACTTGTCTAGTAGATTTTCGTCGTCTATATGCTTTTCTATTTCTAGCTCTATTTCATCATCTAGCTTGAAGCCCTTATCATTAAAAAACTTTATACCATTGTACTCAACTGGATTATGAGATGCTGATATAACCACACCACAATTAGCCCCATACTTTCTAGTCAAATATGCAACCGCTGGTGTAGGTATTACTCCTACTGTTATTACATCACAGCCAACTGACATCAAGCCTGCAATTAGGGCCGCCTCTAGCATATCACCCGAAATTCTAGTGTCTCTACCAACTACTACCTTAACCCTTGCATCACTTTTACATTCCTTCGTTAAGACAAAGCCACCTGCCCTACCTAATCTGTAGGCCAAAGAGGAATTAAGCTCTGTATTTGCTACCCCTCTTACTCCATCAGTACCGAAATATTTTCTCATATATGTTACCACCTTATTTGTCAATTTTAATTATGGGGCCTTTTTTAAAAATTCCCATATATAATCTATTTTATCACAAAAAACGTCTTTATACATATTTTTTAGGTCTATCTAAGAGATTTTTGCCGTGCTTTTCTTTTTCAGAAAAATAAGGGTTAGTATAATATTTAGCGTTGGTGAGAGAAAATTCTCTCCCAACGCTAAATTTTTTAAAAAAATAGGAACACACATCAAATCTCGTGTATAATTTAAATCGTCAAAAATAATAAGGAGAAATGATATGTGTTCTAATGCTAGTATAACAGAAATCTTAGGAATTAACGATAACAATTTAGTAATTTTAGGTAATGAAAAAGAAAAATATTAAGGGATAGAATATACAGTCCTAAGGGGAAAGCTTTCATATAGGCCGACTTGCTGCCCTAAATGTGGTATAGTCAATAAAAAAATTATGACATAACTAAAAAAATGGGAGTCAGACTGTGAAAATACTTTTTTTAATAGGGTTAATACAAACCCTTTGATATTGATGGTTAAAAAAAGCAGAGGTTTTTTTCTGTAAGCATTGCGAGTCAACATTTATGGCCAAAAACACCTATCGTAGATAAGGGTGCTTCATATCGAATGATGTTAAAAGGTCAATAGTTTTTAAACCTATGTGAGACTAAGTCAATGGACTTAATTGCAAGAGAACACTGTGTATCTCCTACTAGTGTTGCCAGAATACTCCGTTTAACTGAAGATAAGAGAAGAAAAAATTATCTACCTAGGATTCTATCAATAGACGAATTCAAGTCAGTAAATACAGTTGATGCGTCTATGAGTGTAAATTTAACCGATTTAGAAGGCGGTCATATTTTTGATATCCTAGCAGATAGGAGACAAAGATACCTCTTTGAGTATTTTAATTCCTATCCCTTGAAGATTAGAAAAAGGGTAGAATATGTGACTACAGACATGTATAGGCCATATATTGATCTTGCCGAGAAGGTCTTTCCAAATGCCAATATCGTAGTTGATAAATTCCACATAGTACAGCTCTTGACAAGGGAGTTAAACAAGTTAAGGATAAATGAGATGAAGAAGCTTAATACCAGGTCTAAAGAGTATAAAATACTGAAGAGATACTGGAAAATACCCCTTACGAGAAACTGGGAATTAAACAGGATATATTTTTACAAGAATAGGCACTTTAAAAATATGACTAGTTCAATTGATATATTAGACTATATGTTAAAGGAATTTCCCAACTTAAAAGAGGCCTATGATTTTTATCAAAACTTCCTATTAAGTATTTCTAAAAATGATGTAGCTATGCTTGAAGAGATTCTAAATACTAGGACTGATAAAATACCGATGTGTTTTAGGAAGAGTATAAAAACCCTTAAAAAGCTTAGAAAGTATGTGGTTAACTCATTAAAATATGACTATACGAATGCTATGGTGGAGGGTAAGAATAATAAGATAAAGGTAATTAAAAGAGTATCCTACGGATATAGGAGTTTTAGGAATTTTAAGGCAAGGATAATGCTAATGGAAAGGTATAAGATACAAAAGGGCAACATCCATAGCTATCAGTTTGCTATGGATGCTGCCGCATAATTTAATAGATTTTATTGATTTAAATTATCACCAACGTTATTTGACATAGAGCCAAAATAAGAGGGTACATGTCCATCAGCTTTCACTTAGAACATGTACCCTCTACCAGGTCGGGACTCCCCTAAAGGTCGCTCCCTATTAATAAACTAATTTATTATTTTTTCTGAGACATAACAGCGTTGTAACCTGCTTCAAGAGCCTGTCTATTAACTGGTATGAACTTTCTTTTCTCTTTCCGAAAACCTTCTTGAAGGCTTCAAGAACTGATTCTATGTTAACACTATCATCAACTGCAAGGAAAGCACCTAGCATTACCATGTTGGCAAACTTAGGTCCACCTAATTCATTTGATAATTCGTTAGCATCTATATAGTAAGCTTCTATATCATCTCTGCTACACTTTTCATGTACAAGTGAGCTGTTTATTAGTATAACACCACCAGGAACTACGTCACCTTCGAACTTAGTTAAAGATGGAGAGTTCATTATTACGGCAGCTGTCGCATCATCAGTTATGATTGGAGAACCTACTGGCTGGTCAGAAATTGTAACTGCACAGTTAGCTGTACCACCACGCATTTCTGGACCATAAGATGGCAACCAAGAAACTTCTTTATTTTCAAGCATTCCGGCATAAGTCATTAGCTGACCCATAGACATTACACCCTGTCCACCGAAACCTGCACAAATAACTCTAGATGTCCTCATTTATTTTTCCTCCTTTGCAGCTTTTTCTGCTAATGCAGCTTCTATATCAATGTCCTTGAAGTTCTGTACTGGATAGTAAGGAACCATGTTCTCCCTTAACCATTCAAGAGCATCTACAGGAGTTTTACCCCAGTTAGTAGGACATGTAGAAAGTACTTCTACCATAGAGAAACCTAAACCAGCCATCTGTACTTCGAAAGCCTTTCTTATAGCCTTCTTAGCCTTTCTAACTTCAGCTGGAGTATCCACTCTAACTCTTTCGATATATCTAGCACCAGTTAGTGTAGAAAGCATTTCAGAAATTCTGATTGGATATCCGTGTAGTTCTGGATCTCTACCTGACTGACAAGTTGTTCCTCTTTCACCGATTAGTGTAGTAGGAGCCATCTGTCCACCTGTCATACCGTAAGTAGTGTTGTTTACGAATATAACAGTTATCTTTTCACCTCTGTTTGCAGCATGAACGATTTCTGCAGCACCGATTGATGCAAGGTCACCGTCACCCTGGTATGTGAATACTGTATTGTTTGGATTAACTCTCTTTATACCTGTTGCACATGCTGGAGCTCTACCATGAGCTGCTTCGTGCATGTCACAGTTAAAATAATTATATGCTAGAACTGAACATCCAACTGGAGCTACACCTATTGCAGATCCAACAACGTCCATTTCTTCTAATACTTCAGCAACTAGTCTGTGGATTATACCGTGAGTACATCCTGGACAGTAATGTGTCTGCGCGTCAGTTAAACCTATAGTCTTTTTGAATATAACAGCCATTACTTAACACCTCCCATGATTTTCTTTGCTCTTGCGATTATTTCTTTTGGTTCTGGTACCATACCACCTGGTCTACCATAGAAGTGAACTGGATATCTACCGTTAGAACCTAACTTAACATCTTCTACCATCTGTCCTAAACTCATTTCGATTACGAATAGGTTCTTACAAGCTGGTATTTCATCAAATGCCTTATATGGGTAAGGCCATACAGTCTTAGGTCTGATTAGACCTACCTTAAGACCTTCTGCTCTCATTTCGTTTACACAGTTCTTAACAACTCTCGCCATAGTACCGTATGCAACGAATACTAATTCAGCATCTTCAGTTCTATCCATTTCATACTGAAGTTCATTGGCTTCAATTACATCGTACTTTCTCTGTAGATGATAGTTGTGCTCTTCAAGAATTTCTGGAGAAAGGTATAGAGAGTTTATTATGTTTGGTTTTCTCTGTCCCTTAGTACCAGTAGTAGCCCAACCTTCCTTAGAAGGAAGTTCTCTCTGCGTTCTTGGCTTATCAAAGTCAACTGGTTCCATCATCTGTCCGATCATACCGTCTAGTAATACTAGAACTGGAGTTCTATATAGTTCTGCAACATCAAATGCATCCATTATCATATCACATGCTTCCTGTACACTTGCTGGAGCATATACTGGTGTTCTGTAGTCACCGTCACCACCGCCTCTAGTTGTCATGAAGTAGTCTGACTGTGAAGGCTGGATTGATCCTAGTCCTGGGCCACCTCTCACTACGTTTAGTATAACACATGGAACTTCTGCACCTGCACAGTAAGTTATACCTTCCTGCTTTAATGCAATACCTGGTGAAGATGATGAAGTAAGTACTCTCGCACCACATCCGCCTGCACCGTAAACCATGTTTATAGCAGCAACTTCTGATTCAGCCTGAACGAATGTTCCGCCAATTGCTGGTAATTCTCTTGATAAATATTCAGGTAACTCACTCTGTGGAGTTATTGGGTAACCGAAGAAATACTTACATCCTGCAACCATAGCTGCCTTACCGAATGCTTCGTTACCTTTCATTAGTATCTTAGCCATTTAAAATCCCCCCCTAAATTAATCTCTTTCTACTGTGATTACTGCATCTGGACACATCAATGCGCAGCTTGAACATCCTATGCATTCTTCCATTCTTTCAACGTGAGCTGGATTATATCCCTTTGAATTTACCTTAGACAGATCAAGCTCAATAATCTTTTTTGGACATACTGAGATGCATAGACCGCAACCCTTACAGTACTTCTGATCAAAAGACACTCTACCTTTAGCCATTTGTATTGCCTCCTTAAAATAAAATAAATCTAAAATTATTTATAAAAACACAAACTACATCATCCACTCATCTCTCAAATATAGATGAATAGGTACCACATCACCCTCGAAGTCCTCAGGAATCTGGTCAACTAATGACTCAAGGCAAGATATAAACCTAATAGGTATATTTCTCTGCTTTGATACTTCACGACAGACCTCCTGCCCCTTCTCTATATCTTCAATTGTAGTAGCTTTAAGCATGTGAGTATTATTAATAAGACCTGTAACCTTAAGCTTAGAAGCTGTTTCGATTTCATCAATATACTTCATTACTTCTTCTGCATTCTGTGTTTTTTCCCTGTTTGCGTTGACAACGAAGAACATATCGTAATCGTCATCTTTAATCATATTTCTATATCTTGCAATAACAGTTGCACCAACCTTATCGCCACCAAGATCAATTATATTATTGTGTTCCTGGTTTAATAATGGTGTATGTATTTCCGCAGAAAGCGCTGGTATATCCAACGTCGGTGCATCTACTGAGCTAGATATAAGGTGGATTCCGTTTTCCTCAAGGAACTCCTTTTTCCCCCTAGACCTAAAGTATACGTTAACAACATCAAGGTCAGAAATTGAAAGCGGACCTTCAACTTCTTTCCTCAACTGTAATGCATAATTTACTGTAAACTCACTCTTTCCACTTCCATAGTGGCCTGTTATTATTCTGATTCTCTTTGTTTTCTCCATTTGTTGCCTTCTCCTTTATCCAAATACTCAATCTCCAGATAGGCAAGGCCTACAATCTGTGACAAATATTCAAAGACTTTCTATTACTGCTCGTCGTAATTCTGAGCCTTTTCTTCTCCCTTTAGAACTCTTAATCCACCTAGAGCAAGGGCTATCATTTCGTCTTCACCTGGGTATATCTTAACCTCAGATATGAATCCAACCCTATCAGTTATCATCTTTGTAAAGCTCTTAGAATATGCTATACCACCAGTTAATAGAATTCCGTCTACCTTTCCTGAAAGTACTGCAGCACAGCTACCGATTTCCTTAGCTACCTGATAAGCCATTGCTTCATATACTAATTCAGCCTTCTTGTCACCCTTTTCTATCATAGCTTCTACTTCTCTAGCATCGTTTGTATTTAAGTAAGAAACAAGACCACCGTTACCAGTTATCATCTTCCTTATATCATATACTGTATAGTTGCCACTGAAGCATAGGTCTATCACTGAACCAACTGGGACTCCACCACTTCTTTCAGGTGAGAATGGACCTTCACCATCTAGAGCATTAGCAACATCAACTACTGCCCCCTTGCTATGAGCACCAACTGATATACCTCCACCCATGTGAGCTATTATCAAGTTAAGGTCTTCATACTTCTTACCTATTTCTCCTGCAAATCTTCTACCTATAGCCTTCTGGTTAAGAGCATGGAATATACTCTTTCTTTCTATACCAGCTGTACCAGATATTCTGGCTAGGTCAGATATTTCATCAACCACAACTGGGTCAACTATAAATGCGGGTATATTTAATTCCTTTGAGAATTCGTTTGCAATAATTCCGCCAAGATTTGATGCATGCTGTCCTGAAACTCCTACTCTAAGGTCTTCTAGCATACTTTCAGTTACACTATATGTACCACCCTTTATTGGCTTAAGTAGACCACCTCTACCTACTACGCAATCAAGCTCTTCTAGCTTGATATCCGCAGCCTTAAGTTCTCCCTCTATAACGTCCTTTCTGAAGTTGAACTGATCAGAAATATTTTCGAACTGGCCGATTTCTTCTGATGAATGTCTAAGAGTCTTTTCAAAAACCTCTTTTTCGTTTTCATACACGGCTATCTTAGTCGACGTAGAACCTGGGTTGATAGTTAAAATTCTGTAAACTTCCTTCATTGTATCCTCCTATTTAACTCTAACTGAATAAATTTTATTGCTAAACCTGCCAATTAATCCTAGAGACCACTCACAATAATAGCACCCATCTAATCTAATAAAAACTTTTTCCCAAGGCTCCTTTTAAGATTCTAAATGTGTGATCCTACAAGAGGGTTTTCCTCAATTATCGACAAATTCATATTACTAGTTATAAATTAATAAAAAAATGAATAAAATCCTTCATATTTAGCAAACTTTTTTTATTGCTAGTCATTTTGCACGTCAGGAAATATTTTTTTACTTTTTTTATATCTTGAAAACATTATCCAACAAGTTTTCAACTGGTAATAGGTAAGAAAAAAATTGCTAATTAGTCTTTCCTATATATTATTTTATAACTAAAATAAAGGAACTTGCAATAAAAAAATATTAAATTAACAATTTTGTTAATTTTTTTAATATGATTAAAGCAAATTCCATATTTTTACTTTACTTTATAATTTAATTAAAAATATTCCAAATATTTGTCCATTTGTATTTTTCAACAGAAATTATATTAAATAAGATAATATAATTATATTTTTATCGACTTAAAAAAATAAGGATATTCTCACAAATTATCAAGTAATAATTCACTGTTTTTCTATTTCTTAATTAATAGTATTTCAGTATTTTTCATTTTTTTAGCTTTATACCTTCTGGTAAAAGCAATTTCTACTTTTTATTCAGAAAATCTCCAAAAATTATCATCTGTCAGCTTTTTTTGTTTTTAATGTAGTCTATATTTTTTAAAGTTTCACTACTTCCGACAATAGCTATTTTTTCTGGAGAAATAGCATAGGAATCAGGGTCATATAGACTTCCATCGTAATCGATTCTCAATACTACACTTTTAGTTTGCCTAAACTCACCAGAGACTGTTATTTTTTTTACATTTATATCCAAATCTAGGATATTTCCCTTTTTATCATAGGCTTTTGCCTGAACTTCCTTATTAAAAGCAAAGTTAGATTCCGTATCAAGCTTATCAGTATCTAAGTCTAGACCAACATGGTCAACCTTCTCAACTAGAGACATAGCCCCGGACACACTTACTTTTTTATAGCTTGTTCTAATATTTATAACCTCATCCTTTAGACTACCTTTTAAGTTAACCCTTACATCAACTTGCTTTTTTGTCCTCTTTTCAAGGTTAACTACTATAGAAGAATCCTTTAGATCTCTAGACACCCTGTTGGATATATTAGTCCTCAGGCTTACAACATTACTCCCTTCAACAGGATTATTGATTTCTCCATAAATATCTATGTTATCCTTAGTTAGTTTTTGTAGCTCTGACAACTTACCTTCTAGTGTAATATCTGTCTTAAAATCTGCCTTTGGGTATACTACAAAACCCTCATTTTCTATCTGATTTATCTTATTTATAGTTATAGGTATATCAACTATTACCTTCTTCTCATCTGGATCTACTACAGCCAAAACGTATAACCAGAGTGCAAGTGCTGCTAATACTGATATGATCTTTGATTTGATATTTCCCTTGGCTTTTTGCCTAAATTTACTCAAATTCAGCACCCCCTAGCTACTTATTAAAAATATCTTTTACAAGACCTAAGCCTTTTTCTTCTGAATTGTTCTTATAAAAGTTCTTTAATATATTTGCCAGCCTTTCCTTGCTGACATCCCTATATATCTTTCCTGCCCTAGCAATAGATACATGACCGGTTTCCTCTGAAACTATCAGGATCAATGAATCTGATATTTCACTTACACCTATACCTGCCCTATGCCTTGTTCCCAGATCCTTACTAAGGTCCTTCCTCTGGGTTAGTGGCAAAAAACATGCGGCTGACTTAATTTTCCCATCCCTAATTATCACTGCCCCATCATGAAGTGGCGTATTTGGAATAAATATATTACATAGAATCTGCTTAGTTATTTTGGCATCTATCTCAGTACCTGTTTCGACAATTTCATTTAGCTTAGTCTTTCCCTCTAATACTAATAGGGCCCCTATCTTTCTTCCTGCCATATCGTATACTGCGCCAAGCATCTCAGAAATTACCTTCTCTACATTCAGCTCATAGGCGCTCTTGGCTTGCGTACCAAACCTATATAGGTTTGTATTTCTGCCCAGGTGCTCTAAGCCTGCCCTTAACTCTGGTTGGAATATAATAAATGGCAATATAAAACTGCCTCCAATATCTTTACAAGTATCCAATAAAGTGTGTGTAGCTTCAGCATACCACTGACCTGGGTTGCAACTAGTAGTATTATTACTCCCTTAAATAGCTGCTCAGCACGGGTATCCTTTATAAATCTCAATATCTTATAAAATAGATAGGCTACTATCAATATATCTACTACATCATTTATACTTATCCTATAGATCAATTGAAAAAATTTATTAAAAATCAAATCAAACGATAACACATCTTCCACCTACTTTCCTAAGTATACTTTACCATAAAAATCAGGATAATTTATTTATTTTATAAAAAAAACTCTCCATCATTACGATAAAGAGTTTGAATGAGCGCACAGGGATTCGAACCCCGGACACACGCCTTAGAAGGGCGTTGCTCTATCCAGCTGAGCTATGCACCCATAAAATTGGAGCGGGAAACGAGATTCGAACTCGCGACTTCGACCTTGGCAAGGTCGCGCTCTACCGCTGAACTATTCCCGCATATTGATTAAATGGCGACCTGGAAGGGGCTCGAACCCTCGACCTCCAGCGTGACAGGCTGGCATTCTAACCAACTGAACTACCAGGCCGCATTAATGGTGGGAGTAACAGGGCTCGAACCTGTGACCCCCTGCTTGTAAGGCAGATGCTCTCCCAGCTGAGCTATACTCCCACATTATGACTCCTAGGGGAATCGAACCCCTGTTACCGCCGTGAAAGGGCGGTGTCTTAACCGCTTGACCAAGGAGCCATGGTAACAAAATATTTTTTAATGGTTGCGGAGGAAGGACTTGAACCTTCGACCTTCGGGTTATGAGCCCGACGAGCTACCAACTGCTCCACCCCGCGACATTCAATGGCTCCAAGGGTGGGGCTCGAACCCACAGCCTACCGGTTAACAGCCGGTTGCTCCACCATTGAGCTACCTTGGAACAAGGTATTACATCAAATATGTAACTATAAAGCTCTATATTCCTTATGGAATCTAAAGGTGAGATTGTGCTCTCAAAACTGAATTCTAGTGATATCCAATGATATCCTTGGTCAAGTCCTCGATCTATTAGTATCAGTAAGCTACATACATTGCTGCACTTACACCTCTGACCTATCAACCAGGTAGTCTTCCTGGGATCTTAACCTTGCGGTGGGAAATCTTATCTTGAAGTTGGCTTCGCGCTTAGATGCTTTCAGCGCTTATCCCTTCCATACATAGCTACCCAGCCATGCCCTTGGCAGAACAACTGGTACACCAGAGGTATGTCCATCCCGGTCCTCTCGTACTAAGGACAGATCTTCTCAAATTTCCTACGCCTGCGACGGATAGGGACCGAACTGTCTCACGACGTTCTGAACCCAGCTCGCGTACCACTTTAATGGGCGAACAGCCCAACCCTTGGGACCAACTACAGCCCCAGGATGTGATGAGCCGACATCGAGGTGCCAAACCTCCCCGTCGATGTGGACTCTTGGGGGAGATAAGCCTGTTATCCCCAGGGTAGCTTTTATCCGTTGAGCGATGGCCCTTCCACTCAGAACCACCGGATCACTAAGTCCGTATTTCTACCTTGCTCGACCTGTATGTCTTGCAATCAAGCTCCCTTTTGCCTTTACACTCTTCGTACGATTTCCGACCGTACTGAGGGAACCTTTGAGCGCCTCCGTTACCTTTTTGGGAGGCGACCGCCCCAGTCAAACTGCCCACCAGACAGTGTCCCAAGACCAGATTCATGGCCTATGGTTAGAGTCCCAATACTACAAGGGTGGTATCCCAAGGGTGACTCCATCAAAACTGACGCCCTGATTTCTTAGTCTCCCACCCTATCCTGTACATGTAGTATCGAAACCCAATGTCAAGCTACAGTAAAGCTCCATGGGGTCTTTCCGTCCTGTCGCAGGTACCCGGCATCTTCACCGGGATTACAATTTCACCGAGTCTGTTGTTGAGACAGTGCCCAAATCGTTACGCCTTTCGTGCGGGTCGGAACTTACCCGACAAGGAATTTCGCTACCTTAGGACCGTTATAGTTACGGCCGCCGTTTACTGGGGCTTAAGATCACTGCTTCGATTGCTCTAACAGATCCCCTTAACCTTCCAGCACCGGGCAGGCGTCAGCTCCTATACATCGTCTTGCGACTTAGCAGAAACCTATGTTTTTGGTAAACAGTCGCTTGGGCCAATTCTCTGCGGCCCCATTGCTGGGGCACCCCTTATCCCTAAGTTACGGGGTCATTTTGCCGAGTTCCTTAACAACAGTTCTCTCGCTGGCCTTAGGATACTCTCCTCACCCACCTGTGTCGGTTTGCGGTACGGGTACCTTTAATCTCGATAGAGACTTTTCTCGACAGTGTGAAATCAGCTGCTTCGCTACTTAGTTTCGCTCCCCATCGCGCCCCAGCATTAACTAAACGGATTTGCCTATCTAGTCTGCCTCAACGCTTAGACACACTTAACCAACAGTGTGCTCAGCTTATCCTACTGTGTCATCCCTTCTCTCAAACGATTATCGGTAGTACAGGAATCTCAACCTGTTGTCCATCGCCTACGCCTTTCGGCCTGAGCTTAGGTCCCGACTAACCCAGGGAGGACGAACCTTCCCCTGGAAACCTTGGGTTTACGGCCTGAGGGATTCTCACCCTCATCTCGCTACTCATGCCAACATTCTCTCTCCCATACTGTCCACGACTCCTTACGGTATCGCTTCAGCCTGCATGGGAAGCTCCCCTACCCATCATCATATGATGCCGTAGCTTCGGTAGTATGTTTTAGCCCCGGAAATCTTCGGCGCAGGATCACTCGACCAGTGAGCTATTACGCACTCTTTAAATGAGTGGCTGCTTCTAAGCCAACATCCTGGTTGTCTGTGCAATCCCACATCCTTTACCACTTAACATACATTTAGGGACCTTAGCTGACGGTCTGGGCTCTTTCCCTTTCGACTATGAACCTTATCACCCATAGTCTGACTCCTGAACAAAAGATAATGGCATTCGGAGTTTGATAGTCTTCGGTAAGTGCAATACCCCCTAGGACATTCAGTGCTCTACCTCCACATCTCTAAATTTCAAGGCTAGCCCTAAAGCTATTTCGGGGAGAACCAGCTATCTCCGAGCTCGATTGGAATTTCACCGCTACCCACAAGTCATCCCCGCACTTTTCAACGTACGTGGGTTCGGACCTCCACGAAATTTTACTTTCGCTTCATCCTGCTCATGGGTAGGTCGCCCGGTTTCGGGTCTACGTCATGTGACTATGGCGCCCAGTTAAGACTCGCTTTCGCTTCGGCTCCACACCTTAAGTGCTTAACCTTGCCACATAACGTAACTCGTTGGCCCGTTCTACAAAAAGTACGCGGTCACGCGAATAATGCGCTCCCACAGCTTGTAAGTGTAGGGTTTCAGGTTCTATTTCACTCCCTCCCGGGGTTCTTTTTCACCTTTCCCTCACGGTACTATTCGCTATCGGTCACTAGGTAGTATTTAGCCTTGGGGGGTGGTCCCCCCTGCTTCCCACAAGGTTTCACGTGTCTCGTGGTACTCTGGATCATATCAAGAACTTTCTTGGCTTTGTATACGGGACTTTTACCCTCTGTGGTTGATCTTTCCAGACCTATTCTACTCGCAATAACCTTTCCTTAAGATATGTCCGCAACCCCAAATCAGTAAACTGACTTGGTTTGGGCTCTTCCGCGTTCGCTCGCCGCTACTAGCGGAATCGAATTTCTTTCTCTTCCTTCAGGTACTTAGATGTTTCAGTTCCCTGAGTTCCCCTCCATAGGCTATGTATTCACCTATGGATACTTGGACATTACTCCAAGTGAGTTTCCTCATTCAGAAATCTCCGGATCAAAGTGTATGTGCCACTCCCCGAAGCTTATCGCAGCTTATCACGTCTTTCATCGGCTCCTAGTGCCAAGGCATCCGCCCTACACCCTTAATAACTTGACCTTTAAGTTATTAATTGAGATTTTTCTATAGTCTATTTCTAGACTGTTAAAGAATAATTGGTTGTTTTTTAATGAGTTTTCTCTCATTTCATTTATATCCGTTAGGATATTAAATAGATGTCATTGTATAATTATCACTAGTATTCAGTTTTTCAAAGTACAATCTTCTTTTTGGCATTTTTTTGAATCCCTTTATATAGGGTCCATCAAAAATACTCGCAAAAAAATATTAATTTAATATTAGCAATTTAATATTAATAATGGTGGAGATGAGGAGAGTCGAACTCCTGACCCCTTGCTTGCAAGGCAAGTGCTCTCCCAACTGAGCTACACCCCCATTTAATAGACTATAAGTCTCTAACGAGACCCTATGAGTCATATATTTAGTTTGAAGATTCTAATGAACCTTCAAAATTGAACAGCAGGTAATTCTCCTTAGAAAGGAGGTGATCCAGCCGCACCTTCCGATACGGCTACCTTGTTACGACTTCACCCCAGTTATCGACGCCACCTTCGACGACTTCCTCCTTGCGGTTGGATAATCGGCTTCGGGTGTTTCCGACTCCCGTGGTGTGACGGGCGGTGTGTACAAGACCCGGGAACGCATTCACCGCAGCATTCTGATCTGCGATTACTAGTAACTCCAGCTTCATGTAGGCGAGTTTCAGCCTACAATCCGAACTGAGAATGGCTTTAAGGGATTGGCTCCACCTCACGGTTTGGCAACCCTCTGTACCACCCATTGTAGCACGTGTGTAGCCCTAAGCATAAGGGGCATGATGATTTGACGTCATCCCCACCTTCCTCCAGGTTATCCCTGGCAGTCTCTCTAGAGTGCCCAACTGAATGCTGGCAACTAAAGACAAGGGTTGCGCTCGTTGCGGGACTTAACCCAACATCTCACGACACGAGCTGACGACAACCATGCACCACCTGTCACCTCAGTCCCGAAGGAAGGGTGTGATTAAACACCTGTCCGAGGGATGTCAAGCTTAGGTAAGGTTCTTCGCGTTGCTTCGAATTAAACCACATGCTCCGCTACTTGTGCGGGTCCCCGTCAATTCCTTTGAGTTTCACACTTGCGTGCGTACTCCCCAGGCGGAGTACTTAATGCGTTAGCTGCGGCACCGAGGGGGGTAACCCCCGACACCTAGTACTCATCGTTTACAGCGTGGACTACCAGGGTATCTAATCCTGTTTGCTACCCACGCTTTCGTGCCCTCAGTGTCAGTTGCAGTCCAGAAAGCCGCCTTCGCTACTGGTGTTCCTCCCAATATCTACGCATTTCACCGCTACACTGGGAATTCCACTTTCCTCTCCTGCACTCAAGTCCTCCAGTTTCGGCGGCTTACTACGGTTGAGCCGTAGCCTTTAACCACCGACTTGAAGGACCACCCTACGCACCCTTTACGCCCAGTAAATCCGGATAACGCTAGCCCCCTACGTATTACCGCGGCTGCTGGCACGTAGTTAGCCGGGGCTTCCTCACAGGGTACCGTCATTATCTTCCCCTGCAACAGAACTTTACGATCCGAAGACCTTCATCGTTCACGCGGCGTTGCTGCATCAGGCTTTCGCCCATTGTGCAATATTCCCCCACTGCTGCCTCCCGTAGGAGTTTTGGACCGTGTCTCAGTTCCAATGTGGCCGATCACCCTCTCAGGTCGGCTACTGATCGTCGCCTTGGTGGGCAGTTATCTCACCAACTAGCTAATCAGACGCGGGTCCATCCTATACCGCTAACACTTTGATATATCTGCGATGCCGCAAATATATATTATCATGTATTAGTAAACTTTTCAGTATGTTATCCATGTGTATAGGGCAGGTTACCCACGCGTTACTCACCCGTCCGCCGCTTGGTTTTGCTCAGAATTGAACATTCTAGACTTAGAATACTCAATACTGAGCAAACCCTCGCTCGACTTGCATGTGTTAGGCACGCCGCCAGCGTTCATCCTGAGCCAGGATCAAACTCTCATAAAAAATTTGTTACTGTGCTCAGACTATTGTTATCTCTAAAATATCTGGCTTGGTTTGTTTGTGGTTTAAATCAAGTAAGTTTGTCTTACATGGTTTAAACGATTAATCAATTGTCCTAAAAGGACTCATTGAATTAACCTGCTGTTCAATTTCAAAGTTCATTATTTTTTTCAATATAATGGCTTATATTCTCAAAAAAATGGTCGAGGTGAAGGGACTCGAACCCCCGGCCCCATGGTCCCAAACCACGTGCGCTACCAAACTGCGCTACACCTCGTCCTATGGCGGAGAAGGAGGGATTCGAACCCTCGCACCAGTTTTACCCAGCCTAATCCCTTAGCAGGGGATCCTCTTGAGCCTCTTGAGTACTTCTCCAAAATAAAATTATAAGTGGCGGAGAGGGTGGGATTCGAACCCACGGTGCCTCACGACATCACTGGTTTTCAAGACCAGCTCCTTAAACCACTCGGACACCTCTCCAAAAAAATGATCTATCCGAGATTCGAACTCGGGACACCTTGATTAAAAGTCAAGTGCTCTACCGACTGAGCTAATAGACCAGGCTATTTAATTCCAATGGAGCTGGTGATAGGAATCGAACCTACAACCTGCTGATTACAAGTCAGCTGCTCTACCGTTGAGCCACACCAGCATATTAATGGTGGGAGTAACAGGGCTCGAACCTGTGACCCCCTGCTTGTAAGGCAGATGCTCTCCCAGCTGAGCTATACTCCCACATTATGACTCCTAGGGGAATCGAACCCCTGTTACCGCCGTGAAAGGGCGGTGTCTTAACCGCTTGACCAAGGAGCCATGCTAGAAAGCTCCAAGGGTGGGGCTCGAACCCACAGCCTACCGGTTAACAGCCGGTTGCTCCACCATTGAGCTACCTTGGAATAACGTGGCTACGTCCTATTCTCCCAGGCAGCTTCCCACCAAGTACCTTCAGCGCTAAGGAGCTTAACTTCTGTGTTCGGAATGGGAACAGGTGTATCCTCCTTGCTATAGTAACCACATTAACTTGAAAGCGACAAAAATTATCCGCTTCAAACTTTCTTTTAAACTTTCTCGTCCCCTCGAGGACAAGTATTATAATATCATAATTGCTATATAGCGTCAACACTTTTTTGTAAGTTTTTTCGCCTAAAAAATAAGTTTTTTCTTTCTATTTTTTTAATTATACGAATTATAAATTATATTTTTATTTAATATATACGTATTTTAGCGAATTTTCTAGGATTTTTTCCTTGTAAGACCAAAAAAAGACCCCACATTCCCTGTTTGATTTTTCTTGGGTGTGGAGTCTTTATTTTACATATTATATGTCTTATATTATCAATTTAGATATTTTATGTCTTATTTAACTAGGGCCTTGGCCTTGTTTACTACATTAGCTACTGTGAATCCAAAGTGATCGAACAATACCTTGGCTGGAGCTGATGCCCCAAATGAGTTCATAGCGACTACATCACCATCTAAGCCAATGTACTTGTACCATGGCATTGGGCTTGCCGCCTCAACCGCCAACCTGGTCCTAACAGCAGATGGAAGCACTTCCTCAATGTATTCTGGAGACTGAGTTTCAAAGATATCCATACATGGTACAGATACTACTCTTACTGACTTGCCTTCCTTTTCTAATTCTTCCTTAGCCCCAAGAGCTAGCTCTACTTCTGATCCAGATGCCATTATAATTAGGTCTATCTTGTCCTTATTTGCTGCCTCTGCTAGTATATATCCACCCTTAAAGGCTTCCTTAGAAGATCCCTCTAGCTGTGGTAGGTTCTGTCTAGTAAGTACTATGGCAGTCGGAGTTGCCTCTGATCCTATGGCACTAGCCCATGCTGCTGCAGTTTCTGTATAGTCAGCTGGTCTAAATACGTTTAGGTTAGGTATAGACCTTAGCATAGCCAACTGTTCGATAGGTTCGTGTGTAGGTCCATCTTCACCAACCCCAATAGAGTCATGAGTCAACACAAATGTAACTGGTAGTCCCATTAAAGATGACAACCTAATCATTGGCTTCATGAAATCAGAGAATACAAAGAATGTAGCACAATATGGATTTAAACCACCATGTAGGTAGATACCATTTGTTATAGCTGTCATAGCCATTTCTCTTACACCAAAATGGATATTTCTACCGCTCCTATCAGTTGCTGAGAAGTATCCCTGCCCCTTCATTTCAGTCTTATTAGATGGTGCAAGGTCGGCTGATCCACCTACTAGGTTAGGATATACATCCTTTAGCTTGTTGATTATATCACCTGATACAGCTCTTGTAGCCATAGCCTTATCTTCATGTGCCCAATACTCTTCTGAATCTATTATCTTCTGAACATCAGGCTTAGCAAAGTACTCATCCCATAGCCTTGCATCTTCTGGATACTTTGTTGCATATTCAGCAAACATAGACTTCCCAAGCCTCTTCCTTCTTAGCGCCTTCTTCTGCAAGTGCCTTATAGTGGTCATAAATTTCTGCATCCACTTCAAATGCTGTCTGGTTTTCCCATCCTAGGAATTTTCTAAGCTCTACTATATTATCTTCACCTAGTGGCTCTCCATGAGCAGATGCCTTACCAACCTTAGCAGGACAACCATAACCAATCTGAGTCTTGCATATTATCAATGATGGCCTTTCCTTGTCTGCCTTAGCCTTAGCTATTGCTACATTTAAAGCATCTAGGTCATTTCCATCCTCAACTAACTGTACATGGTAGCCGAAAGCCTCAAATCTAGCCGCTACATCTTCTGTAAAGGCAAGGTCTGTATCGCCTTCTATAGTTATCCTATTTGAATCGTATAGGACAATTAGCTTGTCTAATTTCAAGGTACCAGCCAATGATAGGGCTTCGTATGCTACACCCTCCATCAAACATCCATCACCAGTTAGGGCGTATGTATAGTGGTCAACTATAGGATATCCATCCTTGTTGAACTTTGCAGCCAAGTGTGCTTCTGCCATTGCCATACCCACTGCTGTAGATACACCTGCACCTAGAGGTCCTGTAGTGGATTCTACTCCTGCCGTATGCTTGTATTCTGGGTGTCCTGGAGTAAGGCTACCAAACTGTCTAAAGCTCTTTAAATCCTCTAAGCTTAGTCCATATCCAAACATATGAAGTAGAGAGTATAGTAATGAAGATCCATGTCCTGCTGATAGAATGAACCTATCCCTGTTTTCCCAATTTGGGTTCTTTGGATTATGGTTCATATTATTAGCCCACAAGCTGTATGCTATAGGAGCTGCACCTAGTGGCAAACCTGGGTGTCCTGAATTGGCCTTTTGAACCTGGTCAGCTGACAAGATTCTTAAAGCATTTACTGCCTTTTGATTAATGTTCATATTAAATATCCTCCAAAAAAATTTACTTATACTTTTCGATTATAAGGTATCTATAATTAAAAGACCTACTAATATCGTCTAAAAATTCTTTATACTACTCTATTTATTTTTAACTTAATTATAGATAAATTACAATTTTTTTATCAGAAAAATTAATAGATATTTTTGGCTTGATCATTTATTGGGTAGTTAAAAATACATTTGTTTTTGCTTTTTTATATCACCCCCCTATGTTCCAGCTAGCAAATATTCATAAAACAAAAGTCATCTATCAATTCTTACCAGCCATTTGTATCCATTGGTGTTTTAAATAAATACTTAATAAGGAAAAGCAGCAAACTTCTCATTTACTGCTTTAATACTTCTATTATATTAATTTACCATATTTACGATTTACAGAGAGTCATTATGAATAAGAAGACTCATATATGCCCCCTTCTTGCTATGGTATGGTGAGACTCCTGAACGCGATTTTACGAAGAACTTAAGCTCATACTTTCCTGGAGGTAAGAGTATGGCTGGAGTCAGTAGGTCTTCAGTAAACACTGCTCTGTGCCATATTTCACTATCCATACTAACTGAAACATCATAAAAATCACCATATCCATTATCCATCCTTAGGTATACTTTGGATAAGTCCCTATTATTTCTCATATCCTTAATCCTATTAAAGGCCTTCTTTCGCCTAGACTGCTGATATATCAATCGTCCTAGACTTACAAAGAAGAGTATAGTCATCGCAGCAACTACTATCCAAGGCTTATCACTTATAAGGCCTATCAAATTTTTCATATTAGCTCCCCTTCATAGATAAATCATGATTTTTTTCATATTTAAATATTTTTAAAAATATTATACCATTTATAAAATATTTTTTTCTACTGAGAAATTCTCCACCATTCATAAAAAAAGAACCGGGAGTTTGACACTTGTAATCGAAGATTCACTATTCAAAGGCTTGAAAAGCCTTAATTTTTTTGTCAAATTTTAAAATTTATGTCTTCGCAATGCACGCAATGTATGATATAATATAAGTATATATTTTTTTGTGAGGTGAATTATGAGACTACTTGTATCTAAATCTGCTAACGCTTCTTCCTTCTATGTTCAGAAGGATATAAAAAAAGGAAATTCTAGAACTACTGTTATTGTTGAAAAACTTGGAACAGAAACAGAGATAATGGAAAAATACGGAGTAGCTGACGCTAAAGCTTGGGCACTTGATTATATAGCCAATTTGAATAGAATAGAAAAGGAAAAAAAGACTGAAATTATGCCGGTAAATATGAAGCTTTTTCCTCAGCAAACCATAAGCAATCGTCAAAGAATATTTAACGGAGGATACCTACCACTTCAATCAATTTACCATAGCCTTGGACTTAATAAGATTTGTAAAAAAATAAGTTCAAACGGTAAATTCGAGTATAATCTTAATAGCATTCTTTCAAGATTGATATACACTAGAATTCTTTTTCCCGGTTCTAAACTCAATGCATTCGAAGAATCTAAAAAAAGTTTATTGAAGATCCTGAATTTGACCTACATCAGGTCTATAGAGCTCTTGATGTTCTGAATAAAGAAAGTGACTATATACAGTCGCAATTGTATAAAAAAATAGCACCAAAAGTTACTCAAAAGAAACGCTAGTGTTCTTTACTATGACTGTACAAACTATTTCTTTGAAATCGAAGAAGCTGATGATGAAGGTCAACTAAGACAATACGGGAGATCCAAAGAAAACAGACCTAATCCATTAGTGCAGATGGGGTTATTTATGGATGGCAATGGAATTCCACTAACCTTTGATATAACCAGTGGAAACACTAATGAACAAACCACTCTTAGGCCTCTTGAAAAGAAAATAATCGAAGATTTTAATCTATCTAAATTCATAGTGTGCACTGATGCTGGTCTTTCGAGTAATGCAAATAAAAAGTACAACTCTATCAAGGATAGGGCTTACATAACTACGCAGAGTCTTAAAAAAATTAAGAAACATCTTAAAGAATGGTCTCTTGATCCTAATGGTTGGAAAAAATACGACTCTACTACATCATATAATATCAATGAAATTGACGAAGAGGAAAAATAGAGACACTATATTCTATAAGGAAAGATGGATAAATGAAAATGGACTTGAAGAAAAGCTTATAGTAACATACAGTATAAAATACAGAGACTACCATAGAAACATTAGATCAAATCAGATACACAGAGCTAATGAACTAATAAATAAAGGTTCTCTAGCTGCTAAGAAAAATTCGTGATAATGATATAAGAAGGTTCATTCATGAAACAAAAGTTACATCAGATGGAGAAATCGCAGATAGGTCAATAGTAAGCCTTGATGAAAACAAAATAATGGAAGAATCCCTGTATGATGGCTTCTATGCTGTTGTTACAAACCTTGAGGCTAAAGCTCATGAAATAGCTCAAATAAACAAAAAAACAGATGGCAAATAGAAGAATGTTTCAGAATAATGAAGAGTGAATTCAAGGCTAGACCGATATATCTTAGCAATGATGAGAGAATAAAAGCTCATTTTCTTATTTGCTTTTTTTAGCTCTTACAGTATATAGAATCCTTGAAGTAAAGTTAGGAAATAAATATACAGTAAGTGAAATAACAAAAAAACTCTACGAGAAATGAATATTCTTAAAACTAAGCAGAATGACTATATACCAGCGTTTAATAGAACTCAGATAAGCGATGATATCTTCGAAGTTTTTTTGAATATAGGCTAGACTATGAAATTATAACAGAAAAAAATATGAAAAAAATTTTTAAAAGCTACAACAAAATGAGAACATTACGCAAAATTTAAACATAATATAAAAAAAGCCGGAAGTATTAGTATTACTAGCCTTTTCCGGCTTTTTATCATCAAAAAAAGTGTCAAATACAGGATTATACCATTTATAAAATATTTTTTTCTACTGAGAAATTCTCCACCATTCATAAAAAAAGAACAGCAAAGTCTTTTTAACTCGCTGCTCTTATCTCGATTTATATTAATTCACTCTATTAGGCATTACCCCTTATATGAATAAAAATATTCTTTAGGACTTATTTATTCATATCCTTTAGCTTTGCATAATCTTCATCAGTTAGCTTCCATGTAAAGTCAGGAATTCCTTGTATACCTGATAATGTCATATATGGATAGTTCTCATATACAGTAAACTTAACTACAAAGTCTTTACCATCAGTAGCCTTAGTAATAGCCCTGTACTCCCTGCTAACTACTGCATCTTTTGGAACATCTAAAAGCTGGAAATCTTTAGATTTCATACTCTCAGTACTCTTAGCAATAAGCTCTGAAATATATTTCAAATCCTTTTGACTAGTCATTTCAGAAATCATCTTCTGATTTTTATCGTATACCTCAACCCTGTCCCCATCTTTATCCTTGTTACTACTTCCGCAGGCCACTAATGAGACAGCGCAAATTAAACTTAAGGCTAGTACAATAATTTTCTTCATATTTCTTTACCTCCAATAATTTGAAATTTTTATCTACATAAGATTATGCATCATAAATATTATACCATTTTAAAACTATTTTTACTATCTTAAAATTTCTAAATATAAAAAAATACAAGTCTTAATCTAGGCTAGTATTTCGGACACTTGCCCCCTCATGGTTCAAGAGCCATATTTTCTTGTCTAAACCACCTGCATAGCCTGTCAGGTCTCCATGACGTCCTAAGACCCTATGACAGGGTATTATTATAGATATAGGGTTATGGCCTACCGCTCCTCCGACAGCCTGGGCTGACATAGACTCCCTACCTAGGTTTTTAGCCACCTGTCTTGCTATACTCGCATAGGATGTGACCTGACCATATGGTATGTTCATTAATATTGACCATACCTCCTGCCTAAAGGCTGTTCCCTCTGGCTTTAGACTCAGCTCCCCTATAGGTGGATTTTGACCGGCAAAATACCTGTCAAGCCAATGGTTAGCCTTGTCCAGTATATCCATCTTATGATCTGAAACCCCACCGCTTTTTTCCGACTTGCTTGGGATAACCTGGCTAGCATCCAGGCCATCCATATAGTATTTCTGACCTTCTAGCCATAGCCCAACTATATGTCTTTTATTATCGTCGCACACTAGGGTTATCCTTCCCAAAGGCGATTTATATTCTCTTGAATAGTACATAAATACCACCTCCTAGCTATAATATATCAAATTTTGCACCTAATTGATATACTTATTCATTTTTTAGACTTTTCTATTTACAAATGCTTTTATATGCCTTATAATATTCTACAAACTTTATAGAAATACATAATGCGATTTAGCAAATCAAGCAAGGTAGGCTAACTACCTTACTTTTTTTATAAATTTACATAAGGAGGAAATTATATTATGGCTAATTTCGCAATTGTAGGAGCTACAGGACTCGTAGGAACAAAGATGATTGAAAGACTTAGTGAGAGCAAGCTAAAGGTTGATAAAATATACCTTATGGCATCAGCTAGGTCAGCAGGTAAGGTCCTTAAATTTAGGGGGCAGGATGTCATCGTAGAAGAGTTAAAGGAAGATTCTTTCGACAAGGAAATCGATTACGCAATCTTTCTGCAGGAGGGGATACTTCTCGAAGGTTTGCCCCTATAGCCGAATCCAAGGGAATCATAGTAATTGATAACTCAAGTGCTTGGAGGATGGAAAAAGATATAGACCTTATAGTTCCAGAGTGCAATGAGCCCCTATTAAAGAGAAAGATTATAGCTAATCCAAACTGCTCCACTATCCAATCAGTAGTACCACTTAAACCACTAGCGGATGCCTTTGGTCTAGACCGCGTAGCCTACACGACTTATCAGGCTGTTTCAGGATCAGGCAAGGGTGGTATAGATGACCTTTTAAATGGTCAGGATGGCCAGGAGCCAAAGAAATACCCTCATCCAATTTACAATAATGTTCTTCCCCATATAGACATCTTCTTAGACAACGGCTACACAAAGGAAGAGATGAAGATGATTGGTGAGACTAAGAAAATTTTATCCCTTGATGAGGATGTTAGAATCACGGCTACATGTGTTCGTGTACCAGTCCTAAACTCACACTCAGTAGACATCAATGTAACATTTAAGAAGGATACTAGTGTTGATGAAATAAGAAGTATACTGAAAAATTCCCCAGGCCTAGTCCTGCTTGATGACCCAGGAGAAAACCTCTACCCTACTCCATTAGAGGCAAGCGGTCACGACGAGGTCTATGTTGGGAGGATTAGGAGGGATATTTCCCAGGATAGGAGCTTTTACATCTGGTGCGTGGCAGATAATATCAGAAAGGGAGCAGCCAGTAATGCTGTACAAATAGCAGAGATGCTAGAGGCAAAAAGACAAGTTTAAATAATATAATTTTGCAACAAATGAAAGATTTAACTTGTATCTTTCCTCATTTAGTGTTAGAATAACTTTTAACACATAAAGTAGGCTTGTATAAAGCTTTATTTTATTGATGACCACACAGAAGTGGCCAAGGTTAACTTTGATAAGAAGGAGGAATTTATTTTGAAAACATTACAGATAGGATTATTTGGTCTCGGGACCGTGGGCTCCTCAACAGTGGAGATACTTACCTCCAACCGTGAATTGTTGGAGCGTCAATTAGGCTGCACCACGCAGATAAGTAAAATATGTGTCAGAGATACCGGGAAGACCCGCTCCGTTGATACATCCAATAGCATACTTACCTCCAGGCCCGAAGACATTCTTCTAGACCCAAAGATAGATATTGTGGTTGAAGTAATGGGAGGAATAGAGAAATCCAAGGAAGTTATCGAAGCCGCCTTAAAAATGGAAAACACGTTGTTTCGGCAAATAAAGATTTAATCGCCCTCTACGGCAAAGAATTATCAGAACTCGCCAAACAAAACAATTGTCATTTCTTTTTTGAAGCCGCAGTTGCCGGTGGAATCCCTATTCTAAGAACTCTACAAACTTCTCTTACAGGAAATCACATAAAAAAAATCAGTGGAATCGTAAATGGTTCAACAAACTATATTCTCACGCGAATGGAAATAGAAAGTTTATCATTGGAATCAATCATAGGAGACGCCAAAGCCCTAGGTTACTTAGAGGCAGACCCAAGTGCTGACCTTGATGGCCTAGATGCAGCAAGGAAGTGTGCAATACTTGCTAGCCTTGGTTTTCACAATCTTGTAAAATCAGATCAGGTATACGTATCAGGAATTAGAAATATATCTCTAGAAGACATTAATCAAGCAAAGAAATTAGGTTATAAAATTAAATTATTGGCTATTGCTGAAAATAAGGATTCAGGTATTGTTGCTAGAGTTCACCCAGTCCTAATAGCAGAAAATCACCCTCTTGCAGGAGTTCAGTATGAATTCAATGCTGTATATGTGGATGGCGACTACCTAGGCCAGACAATGTACTATGGTAGGGGAGCTGGAGGAAATCCAACAGGTTCAGCTATTGTCAGTGATATTGTAGCAATCGGTAAGGCGATCTTATCTCAAACAAGACCAGAATTGGCCTATGCTAGTATGGGAGATAAGGCCCTTATAGATATAGAAGATCTAGACTTTGCCTACTATATCAGACTAGTTACAGACCATGACAAGCTTGGTCAGGGTGGTCTAATAGACCTGCTTGATAAGAAAGGATTAAAGATAAGGTCTATAAATAAGACCAATAGAAGCCTAGAGATATATGACTTAGATAAAAAGTATGAAGACACTGACCTAGGCCAAAACCTGGTAAAGGTAGATCAATTTGTAATTGTGACTGAAAGAGTGAGAGAAAAAGCCTTCAAAGAGGCAATAAAGGAATTAGAAAATATCAGCAATTCGATAACAGTTATTAGAATAGAAGAAGACATATAGAGACAAAGGAGATTTTAATTATGAAATGGCAAGGATTAATAAATCAATATAAGGAATTTTTACCAGTTAATGAAGATACACCTATGGTTTCCCTGTACGAGGGTAACACACCCCTAATCAAGAGTTTAAACCTAAGCAAGGAACTGGGCATAGACCTTTACTTTAAGTTCGAGGGCCTAAATCCTACAGGTTCATTTAAAGACCGTGGTATGTTTATGGCAATCGCCAAGGCCATAGAAGAAGGGTCTGACACTATCATGTGTGCTAGTACAGGAAATACTTCAGCTTCGGCAGCTGCCTATGGTGCAAGGTATGGACTAAGAACTATAGTCCTAATACCAGATGGATATATTGCCATGGGTAAACTAGCCCAAGCCCTACAGTATGGTGCCCAGGTAGTAGCTATCCAGGGCAACTTCGATGATGCCCTAAACCTAGTAAAGGAGATTACAGAATCCCACCCTATTACTTAGTAAATTCCCTAAATCCATACAGGATAGAGGGGCAAAAAACAGGTGCATTTGAAATAGTAGATGACCTAGGCGATGCCCCAGACTACCTGGCTATACCAGTTGGAAATGCAGGTAATATTACTGCCTACTGGAAGGGATTTAAGGAATACAAGGCAGCAGGAAAGTCTACAAAGCTACCTAAGATGAAGGGCTACCAAGCCAAGGGGGCTTCTCCAATTGTAGAGGGTCACCCATTTGAAAATCCAGATACTGTGGCAACAGCCATAAGAATTGGAAATCCAGCATCCTGGGATAAGGCCCTAGCAGCCAGAGATGAATCTGGTGGATCTATCAAGGCAGTTACAGATGAAGAAATACTGGCAGCCTACAAGCTACTTTCTAACAAGGAGGGTGTATTCGCAGAGCCTGCCTCAGCTGCATCCCTTGCCGGTGTGATTCAGTCTGTAAAAAACGGAGATATAGAAAAGGGTGCCAAGGTGGTTTGTATATTGACAGGTAATGGCCTGAAGGATCCAGATACTTGCCTAGAATCGGCGGTTAAACCTCAATCTATTCCAGCCAACCTGGAAAGTGTCCTAAAGCTGATAGAAGGTTAGGTGGTCCTATGATTAGAGTAAGAGTACCAGCAACAACAGCCAATATGGGACCTGGTTACGATGTGTTGGGCATGGCCCTATCACAGTATTCAACTTTCCAGTGCCAGGAAGATGACAAGATTTCCCTTTTTATCGAGGGACTAGAAAGTCAAAAATTGCTTGGCCAGAACCATGAAGATAACCTAGTTGTAAGGTCTATGAACCACCTATTTGAATACGTAAATAAATACCCAAAGGGTTATAAGCTTGAAATTATTAATGATATACCCCTGGCTAGGGGGATGGGGTCAAGTGCATCAGCAATTGTAGGTGGCCTGCTTGTGGCAAACCACCTAGTGGATGCCAAACTTGGCCAGGATCAGATCCTTATGTTAGCAACTCAAATAGAGGGACATCCCGACAATGTAGCCCCAGCCCTAATGGGAAATATTGTCCTATCTGCTATGGTTGATGATAACCAGGTCATCTACCACTCTATCCATCCATTTGAGGATATGACTTGTGTCCTATTCATACCTGACTATGAGGTATCTACAAATATGTCTAGGTCTGTTCTACCAAAGTCCATAAGTATGGCAGATGCAGTCCACACTAGCGGTCACCTGAGTTTAATGCTAGCTGGCTTTATGACTGGAAACAAGGACTTGATTGGTAAAACTATGGCCGACAAGCTCCACGAACCATACAGAAAGGGCCTTATCAAGAGCTTTGATGACTTTAAGGCAGCTGCCCTAGATGCAGGAGCCTTTGCCTTTTCCTTGAGTGGATCCGGTTCGACTATCATAGCCTATTGTGACCATGATTCTGCCCCGAGTGTTAAGGATGCCTTTGAAACTATTAGCCAAAGGTATGAAATTAGTGGAGCTAGCAAAATAATAGCACCTTGCAGTAAAGGTGCAGTCTGTGAGGTGGTCTAAATGGGACTAATAGTACAAAAATACGGAGGAAGTTCTCTTGCTGACAAGGAAAGAATCATAAACGTTGCAAGGAGAATTGTTGAAACTAAGAGGGAGGGCAACAAGGTTATAGCAATTGTGTCTGCTATGGGTAAGACTACAGATAAGCTCATACAGATGGCTAGGGAAATATCCGAGGTTCCTCCAAAAAGAGAAATGGACAGACTCTTGTCTACTGGTGAACAGATATCCATGTCACTTTTGGCCATGGCTATACAAGCTATGGGAGAAAAGGCTATCTCCCTATCAGGCCCCCAGGCAGGTATTATGACAGATGCCTACCATAGCAAGGCTAGAATAAAAAATGTGGAATCTGACAGGTTAAAAAAGGAGCTAGAGGAAGATAATATTATTATAGTAGCCGGCTTCCAGGGCGAAAATGCCGACTATGATGTCACAACCCTTGGTAGGGGTGGATCAGATACTTCCGCAGTAGCAATCGCCGCTGCAGTGAATGCAGACCTATGTGATATTTTCACAGATGTAGATGGTGTATACTCATGTGACCCTAGGATAGTGCCTAATGCTAAAAAGCTAAAGGTCGTTTCTTATGACGAAATGCTAGAGCTTGCTATCTTAGGAGCCAAAGTATTACAACACCGCTCTGTTGAGTTGGCAAAGACTCACAAGGTAGCAATTCATGTTAGGTCAAGCTTTAACCATAATTTAGGAACAGTAGTCAAGGAGGATGCTTCTATGGAACATAACGGAATAATTACAGGTATAGCCCACGACTTTAATGTAGCCAAGGTCGTTGTTTTTGGAGTACCTGACAAGCCTGGTATTGCAGCCAGGATATTTGGAGAAATATCAAAATTAGATATAAATATACAGATGATAGTCCAGTCTGCTCAAACAGAGAATATGAATGATATAGCCTTTACTTGCTCAATAGAGGAAGCAAGAGAGGCCAAGGATGCCCTAGAAAGGGTTGTAAGAGAAATAGGGGCCAGGTCAGTTGTAATTACTGATAGCTTGCTAAGGTAAGTATAGTCGGTGCTGGTATGATGACTCATACAAATATAGCATCTAGGATGTTCTCTGCCCTAGCTGGAGCTGGAGTAAATATAGACATGATATCAACTTCTGAAATTACAATTTCTGTAATAGTAGAATCAGACAAGTGCCAGGATGCTGTCCAGGCCCTAGCCAAGGAATTTGACCTACTAGAAAATAAATAATTTAAACAAAATATAGCACAATTAAAGGTAGTATTACTATACTCTCTTAAAAAATGGCTCTATGTCAAATAACGTTGGTGATAATTTAAATCAACAAAATCTATTAAACTATGCGGCAGCATCCATAGCAAACTTATAGCTATGGATGTTGCCTTTTTGTATTTTATACCTTCCACAGAATCATAGCCAGCACAGTCTTGCTAGCAACCTCTATACCCTGACTCTCAGGACAATAAGTCTCCTTGTACTCCCTGATCAAGTCCTCAGCTTCGAGCCCCGTTTTTTCCCTAATATCCTCAAAGACAAAGACATAGCCCCTCAATATATCTTCAACAGACAGAACATCCCTATCTTCCCTAGTCAGGTAGGAAATCTCTGGACTATAGCCATCCATCCATAAAAGATTAAAGCTAGCCATGACAGCATTCCTATCATTGTGAGGATTATATTCTCTCTTGACTCCTGACCTCTCAATCAAAAAGTCGCTCAGCGAATCTGTTGCCTCTATAAACTGGTTTATCAGGCAGTACTTCCTTGATGAGTATACCATATTCTTGAGACCTTGTGGAGTCCTAACTGCTGGGCACATTGATGCAAAGGCTAGGTCAAACTTAGCATCCCAACCTATCTTGGCCAAGTCTGCTGTCTCCCATACCATCTTTTCGTAATTTATATTAGCTATTCCCTGACTATTAGCATTCTCTCTTGCCAGGTCCAGCATATTTTTAGAAATATCAGTCATGGTCACCGACGGGGCTAGTCTCGCCATAGGGATGGCATACCTACCGCTACCTCCACCTAATCGAGTAGGGAGGACTTTCTCCTCCCTCTCACACCACGGAGCGTGCCGTTCGGCACTCCGCGGTTCAATTCAAATAATAATCTAGACAACTAATGAGTCCTCGCTTTGCGAGGATTTCTTTTGTTATCTTGCGAAGCCCCGCTGTTTTTGCTACCGCTTGATAATGGTCTTTAAATCCTACGGATTGTCTCGCCATCCATTCTGGTACACCTAGCTTCCTTAGTCCCCACATCCTTTTCTTGCTAGTTTTCCATTGTTTCCATATAACTATCCTCATACGATTACGAAGATGTTCATCTATTTTAGTCATATTTTGTTTCATCTTACCTATCCTAAAATAGTTTATCCATCCTCTTATCACCTGATTTAGTTTCAGTATCCTGTAGTCCATAGACACTGACCACGAACGATATGTTAGTTTCTTGAGCTTTCTCTTGAATCTGTTTATTGAGTCTTTATGTGGTCTGGCTTCCCATTTTCCATTCATTTTCACAAAGCCAAATCCTAGGTACTTGAGCCTTGTTGGTTTTTGTGACTTTTGGATTTAGTAGCATTTACCTTAAGGCTTAGCTTCCTCTCTATCCACGATGTGACCGTATGCATCACTCTATTTGCAGCCGCACTGCTTGCAACGGTTATTATGCAGTCATCTGCATATCTAACAAAGTGCAAGCCTCGTGCTTCTAACTCTTTGTCTAGTTCATTGAGCATTATGTTACTAAGCAAAGGGGATAGGTTACCTCCTTGCGGAGTTCCTATAGTGGTTTCTTCATATTTCCCTTTTACCATAACTCCTGCTCTTAGGTACTTAGTTACAAGAGATATTACATCTGGGTCTTTCACCGTTTTACCTACTAGGTACATTAGCTTGTCCTGTGGTACGTTATCAAGAACTTTTCTAGGTCAATATCCACTATGTATGTGTATCCATCATTTAGATATTCTAGTAGCTCTACTATTGCTTGTTGTGCTCTTCTACCTGGTCTAAATCCATAACTATGTTCACTAAATTGTGGTTCGAACATTGGTGTTAGAACTTGGGCAATTGCTTGTTCTATGATTCTGTCTACTACTGTTGGAATTCCAAGATTTCGTACTCCACCGTTTGGTTTTGGTATTTCTACTCTGAGTACTGGTTGTGGTTTATATTTCCTTTTCAGGATTTTCGTTTTGATATCTATCCAGTTTTCTTTGAGGTATTTGTTAACATCTTCGATGCTTATACCATCTATGCCTCCGGCACCCTTATTGGCTTTTACCTTTTTGTATGCCATTTTCATATTTTCTCTGGATAATATCTGATTCATTAGTTGTCCCATAGATTGTCTCACTTTCCTAATTTTCTTTTGTACATATTAGCCCTAACTCCTGTGAAATGTTCACTCCGTTACGTCTTTGCTACTATATTTCTCGTCGGACCTGTATACTCAGTTTTATTAAGTCACTTTGACTTTTAGAATTGTTCAGCCCTTCGCTCCATTCCCATTACAGAAACTTCTCCACTACTATGGCTTCTGCTGACTTCTCACAGTTCGTTGTTACTAGGTTTTCCCTCTGTGAGACCTCACGGGATAAGTCGTCAGTCTTTCCTCGTCTACCTGCCTAATCTACATACATAAGTTACGTTTGCCTTTTGGACTTTGTGACTAATAGCCCACTCATCCTTTATGTAAGCCTTGATATTAGGTTTCTGTACGTCAGGCTACGATTTCGCTATTGCTTCTTCTCGCCATCACCTCACGGTGATAACCTTGCAAGTTGCTATGAGGTTCGTCGGCAACTACGCCCTACGTGGACTTTCACCACAGACTGACGGCATGCCCGTCATACTATCAAGCACGCTGGCACCCTCTAGTATACCGGCCTCTGCCAGCCTGTTCACTACCTCATCTACAAATCCCGACTTGTCCGATTTTACTGCTTCATTGAAACTAGCGGCCCTCATATCCCACATCTTTTCTGGATCTATATCCTTATTTTGATGTCTTGTCAGCATTTCTTCATAAAATTTCCTGTCCATATCTGACCTCCTATTTTTTACTGCTTGTATAATATTTATAATGGTTGCATCATTTCAAGTACAATCCCATCTGGATCTTTAAAGTAAAAAGCTCTACTTTTTCCAAATCCATCTGAGCTAAAATCAAAATATTGCGGTTCAGACAAACATTCTACATTATTCTTGATCAGGTCTTCGTAAACTAAATCAATGTCATTCGTATAAAAACATAATTCAGAAATAGATGTGGCAAATAAATCTGGCTCTATTTTTCTAATTTCATTATCTATAAACTGAATCAGTTCCACAGGTGGAGCTTGAATATTTTCAGAAGCATTTAAGTAAGCAACTCTTGCCTTACAATTTTCTTTACAAAATATCTTATCTGTCGCTTCACCAACCATCAATATTTCTCCCTGAAACTTTAATCCAAGTATGTCTCTGTAAAAGGCAATTGATTTATCTAAGTCTGATACCGTCAAGCCAACATGATATATTCTTCCAACCATATCCAATCCTCCTCCTAAAGTTATCTTTTGTTTCACTACATACTCGTATTTTAGCATTATTTACCTAGGTTTTCACTATGTAGATTATTATTCATTTATAATATAATGTAACAAATAATAATCTAGTTACTCATTATACACTTTTTAACCAGCTAGGGTCATACTTATCGTCTAACTTGATAAAATATAGGACTCCCTCCTTTTCATCCATGTGGACCTGCCCCCTCTTTACCATGTGAAATACATGGGCCATAGTTTCACCGGATGCAAAGAACTTCTGGGCTGGTGGGAAATCATCCCAAGAATCAGCCTTGATTCTCCAGGTAATCCTAGGAGATAGGTCCCTGATAGTATATTCTACACCAGGCTCCATGGCATCTAGTATTTCCTGAAGCCTCAAGATATGGTGGTCTATAATCTCATCAATCCTCTTTATATAGTCTAATACCGGGTCCCTATGTGTTGAAAATACATGGTCAAAATCCATCTTTCTCAAACCTAGCAGGGTATTCATATAGGTATTCAGGGCATCCCCCTCTTCAAATCCCCAGAAGGTAATATTAGGAGTAATCGTCTCTAAGATTGTATCACCACAGAAAAATATCTTGTGCTTCTTTTCATATAGGCCTATATGTCCCGGCGTGTGCCCCTTTAGGTCCATTACTTCAAATTCATATTCGCCCGTTCTTATTATGTCTCCTGGTGCTACTATGTTCATGTCTACCTCATCGGGTGCCTGGAATAAATAGCCTGGGTGGTCTTCTAACATTATTTCACCGCCAGTCACATTAAAGTAGTCTAGAAGCTTATACAAAAGCTGCCAGTAGCTACCATTGGCAGCATCATTGATTATCTTTCCATCGGCAGCACTGGCATAGACCTTACAACCAGCACTCTTGAAGTTTGATGCCAGGCCAGAGTGGTCGGCATGCATATGGCTAATAAAGAGGTCGGTATCCGACATTTCAAGACCAAGGTCTGCCAAACCTGCTAGCATAGAATCTAGGGTCTCCTGTGTATGGTAACCCGTATCTAAGACTAGGTTCTTGTCCCTATCCTTGATTATATAAATATTTGTAGCCTTTAGGGGACTCTTGGGCAAGACCACCTGAAAAGTATATATATTCTTATAAACTTCCTTAACCATAAAAACTACCTCCTAACCTCTTTACTGAATTCTACTTACTATTATATTTAATTACAATATAATATTGGATCTTTAAAATCCACTTTTATTTTATGCCCATCAGGCCTTCTTGGTATATCCTTAAATCCATAACTTTTTAGGTCCTCTGCTATCATAGGCCTAAAGTCCATCTGACCCAATATGTCCTTGTCTAAATCTACTCCAGGTGCTATCTCTATAAGTTCTATTCCATCCTCTCTAAGGGCAAAAACACATCTTTCAGTAACAAAAATAACATTTTGACCATTCTCAAAACTCTCCTCTGCACTAAAGGTTATCTCATCTATTGTCTTTTTAAATTTCTTCCTTTTTCCTTCCTGGACAATAACTAGCTTACCGTCTCTAACCTCTGTTACCAGGCCTCCTGCCGTCATTGTGCCACAGAAGACTATATCCTTGGTAGACTGGGTAATGTCTATGAATCCTCCACAGCCACCAATCCTGTCACCAAACCTACTTACATTTATATTTCCACGTGGATCCATCTCGGCAAAGCCCAAGAAGGTCTTCTTTAGACCTCCACTGTTATAAAAATCAAACTGACTAGCCATGGCTAGGCCTGCCCATGAGTTCACAGCCGAACCAAAGTTGGAACCACCCAAAGGTATTCCTCCTATAAGTCCACTCTCTACTGTAAGTATTATATTTTCAAGGCCCTCTTCCGCTGCAACAGAAGATACCGCCTCTGGTATTCCTATACCAAGATTTACTACCGAATTATCCTCTAGCTCTAGGACAGCCCTCCTTGCAATAAGCTTCCTCTCATTTAAATCTAGGGGCTTAAATCCATACTTGTCAGACTTGTACTTGCCAGCTATTATAGGATCATAGTATACTCCCGGTGTCTGGCGGTGGAAGTTTATAGAGTCTTCAGACTTGACAATTGCATCTACAAATACACCCGGTATAACCACATCCTGCCTATTCATGGACTGGGAAGAAACTACATTCTTCACCTGGACTATAACCTTACCACCAGAGGCCTTTACAGCCATTGCAACATCTAAAGAGTCTATAATTGAGGATTCCTCCTCCATACTTATATTACCAAATTCATCAGCACTGGTTCCTCTGATAATACCAATATCATAACTAGGAACCTTGTACTTCAAGTATTCTTTCCATCTATTTCTATAAGGTCTACAAGGTCTTCCTTGGCAGCATCATTTACCTTGCCACCCCTTAGCCTTGGATCACAGTAGGTTTTCAGACCTATCCTAGTAATTTCAAAATCCTTACCACCTGCAGCCTGCCTGTATAGATGAGCAATTACACCCTGAGGAAAGTTATAGGCCTCGACCTCATTTCTCAAGACCATATCTATCATTGGCCTGTTGTTGGCAAAGTGGGCTGTTACATACCTCTTTATCAGACCTGGATAGGATAACTCACATATCCCTTGGTCATTATTGTTTCCTAGACCAGCCCCCTGGTACAGGGTTAGGTTTTTAGGCCTACCCTCACTTAGGTATCTCTGTCCAATTTTTACCATCATCTCTCTGGCAGCAGTTGCCAGCATAAATCCAGAAAAGGCTACTGTATCCCCATCTTTTATTAGGTCAATAGCCTGGTCAAAATCCATCAGCTTGTTCATCTTTTCCCCCTAGTAGTTCCTATACTGGTTCAAGGTCTCAATTACCTCTTTCGCAGTTTCCATATGATTTATCTGGTCCCTAAACCTGGCAGAGTTCTTCATACCCTTTAGGTACCAACCTATATGCTTACGCATCTCTCTTACGGCCACATATTCTCCATGCTCTTTTATAGCCAAACCCATGTGCTTGATAGCTACATCTATCTTCTCATCCTTGCTAGGCTGATCTAGTAGCTGGCCTGTCTTCATATAGTGGTCAATCCTCTTAAATATCCAAGGGTTGCCCTGGGCCCCCCTACCAATCATAATGGCATCACAGCTAGTATGGTCCTTGATTCTAATGGCGTCCTCCACACTAGTGACATCCCCATTTCCTATAACAGGTATAGATATTTGAGACTTTACCTCCCCTATAATATCCCAGTCCGCCTGACCAGAATAATACTGCTCTCTAGTCCTGCCATGTATTGTAATGGCACATATACCACAATCCTCTGCTATCTTGGCTATTTCTAGAGCATTTATAGAATTATCATCCCAGCCCTTACGTATCTTTAGGGTAACCGGCTTCTTTGAGTTTTTTTCACAACCTGGTCCAGGACTTGTCCTGCCAGTTTGGGATTTCTCATAAGGGCAGACCCATCTCCATTTTTAACAACCTTGGGAGCTGGACAGCCCATATTTATATCCAAGATCTCATTCGGATAGTCATTTAAAATTTGGGCCGCCTTGCCCATAAACTCCGGGTCACTTCCGAATATTTGGACTGCCACCGGATGCTCTTCATCCAAGATATTGAGCATTTTCTTCGTATTTTTATCATCATAGCAAAGGGCCTTGGCATTTATCATCTCTGTATATAGGAGCCCACAGCCTAATTCTTTACATATTAACCTAAATGGCAGGTCTGTTACTCCTGCCATTGGTGCTAAAAAAACTTCATTTTCAACTTCAAAATCTCTAAATTTCACTATATTACTTCTCCTATCTAAATAAAAGAACTGTATATCTTATACTTCCTATATATTCTTCTCGTATATTATCCTTAGGCCTTCTAGGGTTAGATTTGGATCTATAACATCTATAGCATTTGTTTCCTGGGATATCATATTAGCCAGACCACCAGTTGCTATTACAAGTGTTCCCTCATCTTTTAGCTCCTTCTTCATCAGACCTACTATTTTTTCAACCTGGCCTGCATAGCCATATATTATACCAGCCTGCATGGCTGATACTGTATCCTTGCAAATAACTGTCTCGGGAGTCACTAGTTCCACCCTAGGCAGCTTGGATGCCTTTTGGAAAAGAGCCTCACTAGAAATCTTCATACCTGGAGAAATCGCCCCACCTATATACTCGCCCTTCTTTGAGACAGCACAATAGGTAGTCGCTGTTCCAAAATCTATGATTATAACCGGGCAGTTATACTTAGATATGGCGGCAACTGCATTTACTATCCTATCTGCACCGACCATCTTAGGGTCCTCATACTTTATATTTAAACCAGTCTTTATACCAGGTCCAACAACCATTGGACTGATATTACAGTACTTCCTGCAGAAGTTCTCCAAAGAGTGCATTACTGCAGGCACAACAGATGATACTATAATCGCATCTACTACACTTAGGGAAATATTACTTGCATCAAATAGGCTCTTAATCAGTACGCCATACTCATCAGAAGTCTTATTTAGGTCTGTATTTATTCTCCAGTCTCTTACTAGGTTATCTCCATCGTATACACCTAATACCATATTTGTATTTCCTATATCAAAAACCAACAACATATATATTTACCATTCCTTTATTATTTATTGTTAAAAATATTACGCGCATTTATTCAAATGCCAAGGGCTTGAAACTAGCCCTTTATAACGTTTTTTTATTATATCATTAATATACACCAAGGTACAGAAAATTTTTTTAACTACCTATATAACCTAAATTTTTTTAATTATAATATTAGGGTCAGATGCTTAATTTTATGACTTTATTAGTACAAAAGGCCCTTATCAAGTGCTGATTGTGATAGTATAATCCTGTATTTGACACTTTTTTTGATGATAAAAAGCCGGAAAGGCTAGTAATACTAATACTTCCGGCTTTTTTTATATTATGTTTAAATTTTTGCGTAATGTTCTCATTTTGTTGTAGCTTTTTAAAAATTTTTTTCATATTTTTTTCTGTTATAATTTCATAGTCTAGCCTATATTCAAAAAAACTTCGAAGATATCATCGCTTATCTGAGTTCTATTAAACGCTGGTATATAGTCATTCTGCTTAGTTTTAAGAATATTCATTTCTCGTAGAGTTTTTTTGTTATTTCACTTACTGTATATTTATTTCCTAACTTTACTTCAAGGATTCTATATACTGTAAGAGCTAAAAAAAGCAAATAAGAAAAATGAGCTTTTTATTCTCTCATCATTGCTAAGATATATCGGTCTAGCCTTGAATTCACTCTTCATTATTCTGAAACATTCTTCTATTTGCCATCTGTTTTTTTGTTTATTTGAGCTATTTCATGAGCTTTTAGCCTCAAGGTTTGTAACAACAGCATAGAAGCCATCATACAGGGATTCTTCCATTATTTTGTTTTCATCAAGGCTTACTATTGACCTATCTGCGATTTCTCCATCTGATGTAACTTTTGTTTCGCGAATGAACCTTCTTATATCATTATCACGAATTTTCTTAGCAGCTAGAGAACCTTTATTTATTAGTTCATTAGCTCTGTGTATCTGATTTGATCTAATGTTTCTATGGTAGTCTCTGTATTTTATACTGTATGTTACTATAAGCTTTTCTTCAAGTCCATTTTCATTTATCCATCTTTCCTTATAGAATATAGTGTCTCTATTTTCCTCTTCGTCAATTTCATTGATATTATATGATGTAGTAGAGTCGTATTTTTTCCAACCATTAGGATCAAGAGACCATTCTTTAAGATGTTTCTTAATTTTTTTAAGACTCTGCGTAGTTATGTAAGCCCTATCCTTGATAGAGTTGTACTTTTTTTATTTGCATTACTCGAAAGACCAGCATCAGTGCACACTATGAATTTAGATAGATTAAAATCTTCGATTATTTTCTTTTCAAGAGGCCTAAGAGTGGTTTGTTCATTAGTGTTTCCACTGGTTATATCAAAGGTTAGTGGAATTCCATTGCCATCCATAAATAACCCCATCTGCACTAATGGATTAGGTCTGTTTTCTTTGGATCTCCCGTATTGTCTTAGTTGACCTTCATCATCAGCTTCTTCGATTTCAAAGAAATAGTTTGTACAGTCATAGTAAAGAACACTAGCGTTTCTTTGAGTAACTTTGGTGCTATTTTTATACAATTGCGACTGTATATAGTCACTTTCTTTATTCAGAACATCAAGAGCTCTATAGACCTGATGTAGGTCAAATTCAGGATCTTCAATAAACTTTTTTTAGATTCTTCGAATGCATTGAGTTTAGAACCGGGAAAAAGAATTCTAGTGTATATCAATCTTGAAAGAATGCTATTAAGATTATACTCGAATTTACCGTTTGAACTTATTTTTTTACAAATCTTATTAAGTCCAAGGCTATGGTAAATTGATTGAAGTGGTAGGTATCCTCCGTTAAATATTCTTTTGACGATTGCTTATGGTTTGCTGAGGAAAAAAAGCTTCATATTTACCGGCATAATTTCAGTCTTTTTTTCCTTTTCTATTCTATTCAAATTGGCTATATAATCAAGTGCCCAAGCTTTTAGCGTCAGCTACTCCGTATTTTTTTCCATTATCTCTGTTTCTGTTCCAAGTTTTTTTCAACAATAACAGTAGTTCTAGAATTTCCTTTTTTTATATCCTTCTGAACATAGAAGGAAGAAGCGTTAGCAGATTTAGATACAAGTAGTCTCATAATTCACCTCACAAAAAAATATATACTTATATTATATCATACATTGCGTGCATTGCGAAGACATAAATTTTAAAATTTGACAAAAAAATTAAGGCTTTTCAAGCCTTTGAATAGTGAATCTTCGATTACAAGTGTCAAACTCCCGAGCCCTTTATAACGTTTTTTTATTATATCATTAATATACACCAAGGTACAGAAAAATTTTTTTAACTACCTATATAACCTAAATTTTTTTAATTATAATATTAGGGTCAGATGCTTAATTTTATGACTTTATTAGTACAAAAGGCCCTTATCAAGTGCTGATTGTGATAGTATAATATATGTAATAGTAAAATTTTATTAGGATGGTGACACGATGACAAAAACCAGAGAAAAGGTTATAAATATACTAATAGATAATTCAGATAAGTATATATCCGGAGAGTATATATCAGATATATTAGGACTATCAAGGGCCTCTGTTTGGAAACATATAAAGGCCCTAAAGACGGAGGGTTTTGACATAGAATCAAAGGCTGGACACGGATACAGGCTACATCGAAAAGAAAAAATGGGGCTTAGCTCCTATGAGATAAAGCACCAGTTAAAGACGTCCTACATGGGCCAGGAGGTCTACCACTTTGAATCCATAGACTCTACCAATATATATGCCAATACTATAGCCAACCAGGCCCCTGAAGGAGCTGTAGTGGTATCCAAGAAACAAACTCAAGGAAAGGGCAGGTCTGGCAAGATTTGGGTATCCGACTATGACCAGGGAATTTACTTCTCAACAATACTTAAACCTTCCATACCTATTAGTAGGGCATCCTTTCTTACCCAGGTAGCAGGGGCAGCCCTGGCTACTAGCCTGGAAAAGTTGGGTGTAGCCTGCCAGATAAAATGGCCAAACGACCTGGTTTTAAATGGGAGAAAGATAGCCGGCATCCTAACAGAGATGAGGGCAGAGATAGAGAGTATATCCTATATAATAGTTGGAATAGGGATAAACATAGGTCCCAAGACCTTTGATAGGGCTATAAGTAATGTAGCTACATCCCTGGCCAATGAAGGATACCAAATTCAAGACCTAAACCTTTTAAGGACCTTCTTTATAGACTTTGAAGACCTTTATGAGGATTTCAAAAACAAGGACTATACCCGTATATTAGGGATATTAAAGGACAAGTCAGCGGTCCTTGGCAAGGAAATCTACCTGATTAGGGATGGACAAAAGGACAAGGTATTTGCCGAAAATATAGATGAATATGGTAATTTGATAGTTAGAAATGAATTAGGATTTTTGGAAGAGATCTTTACTGGAGAGATTTCTATCAGGGGACTGGATTCTTATATATAGTTTAAATGGCTATCTTCAAGCAGGGTCTGCGGATTTTGTAGGTATGTAAATTAATCCTGCATCCCCTGCTTTTTGCTAGCCTTCACACTAACCATATCTTTATTTTTTATGAGACTCGTAAGTAATTTCATCATCTACGGAATGAAACTTTTCTAAATCAACTTTATTTTTATAAGCATCAACTATATTTTTTTCCCAATCAGATGAATACTTATTAAGATCATAAAGATTTTTTTCCAATGTTATTACATTTAAAAAGTTCTTCTCACATCTGAGTTTGCATTTACATCTGAAACAGGACGAGGGACTTTTGAAAATATATCGTAATTTGAATCATACGGATTGGATAATTTGTTATCAGTATCTGCTACCCAAACTTTCCATCCATCTTCTCTTTTTACCATAAGCAATTTTACATTATAACTTATGGATGCCTTTGGTTTAGACTCTTCCCCTTTATAATTAAATAGCTCTGTAACCTTTACAGATATTTTTTTGATGTTTTCATTATTTTTCATCATCGGAAATATCATATTCTTCGAATAAAGTTTCTTCGTTTGTAGAATTTCCAGTAACTGTAACTTCTTTTGACTCTCTTAATATTAAATCCATTGCCTTGTTTCTTTTTGATAAGATATTCTTTGAAAAAAATAGCATCTTTATCGACCATGTCATAATTTCCTTTTTGATAAAAATGTTACTGACATATTACTAGAAATAAATCTTTCAACCACATTTTTTTAAGTTTTTCATCTTCGCTTTTTTTCAATTTTTATTATTGAAAGCTGTCAGCGATGCAAAAAAATTATAATTGATATTGAAAAATATAATAATAAATGATAGAATAAAAAGTAACTCTTTTTTTCATATAAACCCCCTCGTATAATATACTTGTAGTTAAAACTACTTTTTTTCTTTTCTATCCCTCTTCTTTGTGGGATAATATTAGTATAGATAGAGGTCGTAGCTACCCCCTTGAAGTCATATCTTCCTTTTTAAAGGCTTACGCCTCTTCTTTACGTCTTTATGCGTATTAGCTGGATAGCACTAAGTTGCTGTATATCTAACGAGGTTGCATTGTCGTAAAGTTTTTAGAGGGTTCTTTCTCTATCTAAAAATATATGAAAGCTAGGTGATTTTTATGTTTTTACATAGGTATTGATATTGCTAAGAAAAAAACCACGAAGCTTCAATAATTGATTCTTCTGGAAAGAGCTTATCCAAAAAGTATTTCCTTTCCCAATTCTACAAAAGGGATAGAAAAGTTCAATAATTTTATTTCTGAATTTGGTGTAACAACTAATAATTGCATTATTGGAATGGAGGCAACTGGTCACTACTGGATAAGTTTGTTCTCATACATCATTGATCTAGGATTTACGTGTTATGTTATAAATCCAATTCAGTCTGATGCTTTTAGGAAAATGTACGTTAGACAAACTAAGAATGATTCAGTTGATTCATTTATAATTGCTCAAATAATGCGTTTTGGAGAGTTCTCTATATCTAATTTTTCCGATGAAAATACATTTGCCCTTAGAAATTTAACTAGATATAGGTTTGCCTTAGTTGATGAATGCTCAGATTGGAAAAGAAAGCTTGTAGCTATACTTGACCAAGTTTTCCCTGAGTACTCAAGTCTTTTTTCAAATATATATGGTGTTGCCTCAAAGGAGCTGTTGTCAAAATATCCTTTACCGGAAGACATGCTGTCAATTCCTGCTGAGGAGCTTGGCAACTTACTTTATGAGTGTAGCAAGGGTCGTCTTGGCATAAATAAAGCCGAAGAAATCCAATCCCGTGCCAGGGAAACTTTTGGAATTAAGTTTGCAAAAAGGTCTTTTTCTTTCCAAATCAAGCAAATAATTAGCCAAATTTCATTCCTAGAAGAACAACTTAAAGAAATTGAAATTGAGATTAGTTACTTGCTTGAGGATATATGTCCAATTATTACTACAATAACGGGTATTGGTAGTGTTTTAGGTGCGTCTATAGTATCCGAGATAGGAAATATTACTAGGTTTGAAAGGGCAAATCAACTTGTTGCCTATGCCGGTTTAGACACACGCGTAAAACAGTCTGGCGATTTTTCAGCTACAAATACAAAACTTTCCAAGCGAGGTTCGCCTTACTTAAGGCGTTCTATTTGGCTTGCTGCCACTGTAGCAGCCTTTAAGGACCCTGCCTTATCCATATACTATCAAGGATTGAGAGCACGAGGCAAAGCTCATGGCACAGCTATAGGAGCTGTTGCAAGGAAATTGACCAATATTATATTTGCTGTCTTGAGAGATCAAAAACCGTATACTCCAAATATTTAGTTGTCAATATTATTAATTTTTCAAACCTATTCATTAGGCTTATTTGCTATGCAATAATGTCAGTGTGAAATTTCTTTTTTATTTTGTATTGACATTTGATAGCTGGTCTTTCAAATATCATGTTTTTTTGTCACAACGATTATTATTTTTTTATTATAATTTATATTAGTCTAAATATCAATAAAAAACAGAGGTTGTATTCTATGCCTAAAAAGGAGAATGCTGACCTCTGTTTTATTTATATCGTCTTAAGTTTACTTTTACACTTGAGCTCTTAAACTCTAGTCCCCCAGATCAATAAATTTGGTTTCTTAGAATTCTATTCTTTCTTCAACCTTCATCATTGACCTGAACTCAGCAACAGCTTCTTCTAGCTTGAAGATTTTCATCTTAAAGCCTGTCTTTCATTGTATAGCTGCTTTAACATTGGTAGAACCTCAAAGGCCTTGGCTTCTAGGTCTGCTGATTCAACAAATACTGCCTTACCAAAGTAACGGATAAAATCAGTTTCTATTGTAGCACAGATTTCTACATAAGGATTAGCCTGCATCTGTTTGTAGACTTCCTTGAAATCTCCTACACAAAAATATATTTCATCATCAACCAACATCTGGAAACCAATTGGTCTACACTTAGGCTTATTACCATCTACTGTAGTTAGATAATATACTCCTGCCTTGCTTAAAAATTCGCTTACTCTTGCCTTATTACTCATAATAAACAAACCCCCGTTCAAAAATCAATTCGTAGTTACCCTACCCTTACATTATAGCATACCCAGGCTCATAATATATCGTTTGTTGAAAAGTAGGTGTGAATTTTAAAATTTAAAAGGGGCTAGTAAAAAGGCCAGCCCCTAATATTTTAGTCTTAAATTTTACTCTTCATCTATCCTATCTTCACTTACAAGGTCTTGAGAAGCAGGCATCCTGTTTTCACTGCCAGTATCTTCAGAAATGACAATTTTTTCTGGAGTACTATCCTCTTTAGACTTGTCGTTTTGACCAAGTGGCAATCTCATTTCAAAGGCCTCTTCAAACTGCTTGTCGTTAAGTGTTTCATACTCTAGTAAGGCCTTAGCTATATAGTCTAGCCTATCCTGGTTTGACTTCAGTATCTCCCTAGTCTTTTCATAGGCATCCACAACAATCTTCCTTACTTCCACATCTATTTCAGATGCAACCTCTTCAGAATACTGTCTTGAGTGACCTATGCTATTTCCTAAGAAGACCTCATCACTTGAATCAAATGTCAAAGGACCTAATTTGCTACTCATACCGTACTTAGTTACCATGCTCCTAGCCAGGCTAGTTACCCTCTCCAGGTCATTTGATGCTCCCGTTGATATATCATCTAGGTTGATCTCCTCTGAGACCCTACCACCCAATAGGACTATCAACTCCTGCAACATTTCGCCCTTTGTAGCATAATACTTGTCCTCTGTAGGCAACTGCATAGTAAAGCCACCTGCCATACCCCTAGGTATGATAGTAACCTGGTGGACTGGGTCCATCAAGTCTAGAACATGGGCACAAACAGCATGGCCTGCCTCGTGGTAGGCTGTTAGGTTTCTTTCCTTTTCAGTAATTATCCTTGACTTCTTAGCAACACCTACAACTGTCTTAGTGATGGCCTCTTCTATGGTCTCCATGGAAATCTTATTTTCTCTTTTTCTAGCAGTTAAAATAGCTGCTTCATTCATTACATTTTCTATATCAGCTGGTGTAAAGCCTGCTGTAAATTTAGCTAAAACAGCTAGGTCTACATCATCTGCTAAAGGCTTCTTTCTAGAGTGAACCCTAAAGATAGCCTCTCTACCCTTAACATCTGGTCTACCAACTACTACCTGTCTATCAAACCTACCTGGTCTAAGTAATGCAGGGTCCAGTATGTCTGGCCTATTTGTAGCTGCCATAATAATTATACCCTGGTTTATACCAAAGCCATCCATCTCTACTAGTAGCTGGTTTAGAGTCTGTTCTCTTTCGTCATGGCCTCCACCTAGACCTGCCCCTCTCTTTCTACCAACTGCGTCTATTTCGTCAATAAACACAATGGCTGGGGACTCCTTCTTGGCCTGTTCAAATAGGTCTCTTACTCTTGATGCACCTACTCCTACAAACATCTCAACGAAGTCTGAACCACTGATACTGAAAAACGGCACTCCAGCCTCACCAGCAACTGCCTTTGACAGGTAGGTCTTACCTGTTCCTGGAGGTCCTACCATTAGGATTCCCTTAGGTATTCTGGCTCCTAGGTCCATATACTTCTTTGGATTCTTCAAAAAGTCTACAACTTCCTGCAATTCATCCTTTTCTTCATTTAGTCCTGCTACATCGTCAAATACTACATTTACCTTTTCATCACCCTTGTGAAGCTTAGCCTTAGACTTGGAGAAGTTCATCATTCTTCCCCCACCGCCACCTTGACTCTGGTTCATTAGTACGAAAAAGGCTACTGCCATAAATATCAACAATAGTATTGTTGGTATCATCTCTACAATCCAAGGAGTCTTCGGCTTGGACTCCCCTTCAAGAACCAGGTTATTCTTCTGGACGCCATTTAATAGGTCCTTAGATAGGTTTTCACCCCTAACCTCACTTGGTATATAGGACTTGAACTTTACCTTTGAATTTTTCAGGGTTCCTTCTATACCGGTATCATCAATTATGTGTAGGCTTTTTACATTACCTGCTTTTAGCTCCTTATATACCTTGGAAAATTCCATAGTCTTGACATCTACTGTCTGGTTTGCACTGTATCTAACACCAAAGAATATAACCAGCAAGAGTACTAGATACAGGCCTGCCCCTCTTAATGCTCTCTTCAAATCTTACCTCCTCTACAACCGACTTCTTAGTCGATTGATATCTCTAATATCCTCTTTGTATCATCATCTACCTTGTAGTCTACATTTATCCTATACCCATAAATGGACACAACTGTATCATTATTTACTACAAAAGGCACGAAAGACCTTTCTTCTCTAGGTACCTTCAGGCCTATGAATAGGTCTTTAACCTTTTTAGTTCCACCTAATAATTTTATTTTATCACCTTGACGACGATTTCTCAATCTTATATGACCCTTTATTTTGTCAAAGTCAAGGTATTGTTTACCACTCTTAAAGTTGCTCCTATCAAAATCATTCTGGCTTATCAACCTAGTCTTCAGAGTCTTGTCAATTTCTTCTATATACTGGTCTGTACCAGGATTTATTTTGTAGTCGTATTCAACATCCTCTACTTTTATCTCCTTCTGACTCATAAGTATATAGTCAGCAAACCTATAGGCATGCAGGCCTCTTGGTAGGTCTATCTTCTTGTAACGCTTCTCTCCTGGCATCAGGTCTAGAACCTCGTCTATATGCTTTTTTTCTATGGAGGTCACATTTCCAAGTAGATTCCTAATAGCCTTAATTACTATCCTGGTCTTGATTGCCGGGTGGGCATCCTTTATATAATCGACAAAAATATAGGACCCATCCTTGTAGGTCTTGACTGCATATTCAGCAATCTTATCTACCTGAAAATTTATATAGTCACTATCAACCCTTAGGCTGTCACCCATCCTGACTATACTATCTACAATATTGTCGTTGAATTCGGATTTCATATAAGGCAGGATCTTTAGCCTTATCTTGTTTCTTGAGTATATTGGTTCTAGGTTGCTAGAGTCTATTCTGGGTAGGAGCTTGTGTTCCATACAATAGGTTTCTATAGACTCCCTATCAATATCAAGTATGGGCCTTATAACCCCATCTTTTCTCTTGTATTCTATACCCCTCAAACCTTGAAGGCCTGTTCCCCTCATTATTCTCATAAGTATAGTTTCAGCCTGGTCGTTCTTATTGTGACCAATGGCTATCTTCTTGGCACCAAGCCTGTCTCTCACCTCAGAAAATACTTGGTATCTCAATCGTCTTGCCCCATCCTCTAGACCAAGCTTATTTTCCTGACAGTACTTGGGTACATCAATGGTCCTTATAAAGCAAGGAATATACAGACTCTGACATAGCTTCATCACATAAAGAGAGTCTAAAAAAGCATCTAGCCCCCTAATCATATGATTTAGGTGGACTGCATAGATTTTTAATTTTTTTTCCTTGGACAACCTGTATAGGGTATGCAGTAGACAGACCGAGTCCGGTCCACCGGACAGGCCTACCACTATGCCATCACCATCTTCTATCAGCTGGTGGTCTAGTACAGTTTGTTTCATTCTATCATATACCATACTACACCTCCGGAACTACCTTCATTTCCAACCTATTGTTGGAATCCATAAGGCCCCTTATAGATATCTTATAGTCCAAATTTAACTTAAGCTCCTTGTCTGATATCCTTTTTGATATCTTGTAGGTATGTAGGTCCATATCAAATACACCGTATGGGGTCCTGTACTTCGACCTAAAGTCCCTATCCTCCCTGAACTTCATCCTACTAGTGATGTCTCCTGACTTGAGTAGTAAAACCTCCTCATCAGATATCTTTATGGTGCTAGACCTCTCCTTGGATGTATCAAACTCCGAAAGGTTATGTAAATATTACCATTCTTTTCTATTTGCTCACCCTTGTAATAGGATTCTATAGTCTGAAAATCACTTCCGTCTAAATATTGGGATGTCTTTATCTTGAGTTTTACCTTCATATTTTCACCTCATTCCATCCGCTAGTACCTGTGTATTTCTACCTTCTCTAAGTTCTCATTCTTTATCTTCTTCTTTAAAAATTCGGATGCTACCTTTGAGAATTGTTCATTTATGTCGGATACGAAGTACTTACAAGTACCCTTCTGGTCTGAATCATTCATCATATCCCTCTTCTCTAGGACATCCTTTAAGTCTAGGGCTGTTTCCTTGGCTGGATTTATCAACTTCACATCCTTGCCTACAACCTCTCCTATAGTCCTCTTAGGATTGGATAATGGGTACATCCTAACACTAGAGAGTCTATACCCTTTTCCACCAAAGAATCTAGGTACATATGGGCTGCTGTAGCCGATATTTCCTTATTTGACCAGCCCTCTTCAACTAGGGGTACAAATATAGGACAAGCCTTACCTATAACCCTGATACTACTATCTTTTGACTTTATAGCCTTGTTGTAGGCCTTGGAGTTCACTGTTGCAGCTGTCCCTATGACACCCACAACCTTGTTTCTAGTAGAATATACGGCAGTCCTTGCCCCTGGTTCTATCACTCCCATAATTGGTATATCATATTTTTCTCTTGCTTCCTGTAGGGCTCTCGCAGACGCAGTATTACATGCAATTACAATAGCCTTTACATTTTGTTCTGCCAAAAAGTTTATGGCCTGGAAGGTATACTTTATTATAGTCTCCTTAGACCTAGACCCATAAGGAACCCTAGCTGTATCACCAAAGTATATAATATCCTCATTTGGCAAGTATTTATTTATTTCCTTCAGGACTGTAAGACCTCCTAGACCAGAGTCAAACACTCCTATCGCCCTATTATCCATAAACTACACCCTGTCATCTTGCATTAGCTTTTCTATCATAAACTGCTGTGCCAACTCTATGTGCTCCTTGGCTAGCTTTTCTGCAAGATGAGCTCTTCCTTTCTTAAAAGCTTCTATTATCTTCTTGTGCTCATCCACTATGTTTACGGCCGAGCTATAATCAGACATATACATGAGCCTGAACCTATAAACTGTCTCCCATATGTTGATCATCATGTTCATGAGCCTCTTGTTGCCGGTTGCTTCAAATATAAGGGTGTGAAATTCCTCATCCTTGGCCAGCATAGTCTCTACATCATTCTTATAGACAGCCTCTTCAAGGTCCTTTGATATGATTTCTAGCATCCTTATATGGTCCTCTGTCATCCTGTCTGTAGCGCAGTAGGCTGCCAGACCCTCTAAACCAACTCTTACCTCTAGAATATCCATAAGGTCCTTCTTGCTTATGTTGGCTACATAGGCCCCCTTTCTTGGGAGCATAACAACCAGACCTTCTAGCTCCAACATTCTTATAGCCTCTCTTATAGGGGTCCTGCTCACACCCAACTGTTCTGATAGCTGGATCTCCATGAGTCTTTCTCCTGGCTTTAGGACACCCTCTATAATAGCCTTTCTCATATTTTCAAAAACAACCTCTCTTAGAGGCTTGTAATCATCCAAGTTTAACTTATTTATTCCCATATATCTCTACCCCCTTTTTGGACATAGATGTTAAGTGGGTCTGTAAATACTGCTTTCTCAGGATATTTGCACACTTTCTGGCCTTTTTTTTGTCCTTAAAAAAGCCAAAGACTGTAGGTCCACTTCCACTCATCATGGACTTGTCAGCGCCCTCTTCAAGCATTATTTTCTCTATATTTCCTATATCTGAACACCACTCTTTTGTCACTGGTTCAAGTACATTACACATACTGGATACCAGAAGGTCCATATTTTTATCCTTAATTGCCTTGATCAAACTCACATTGTCAGGCCTATCTATTTCTATCTTTCTTTCATACATAGTATCAAATTTCTTGTAGACCTTCTTAGTAGATACAAAAATATTTGGCCTACATACTAAGACCTCTAGGTCAAGATCAAGGTCATCAAGCTTTTTTAGGTCAGTCCCCCTGCCCGTAGCTAAATAGGTTCCCCCTTTTATACAAAAGGCTATATCTGACCCCAATTCCTTAGACAGGTCTATCAGGTCATCATCACTTAGACCTAGCTCAAATAGCTTGTTTACGCCGACAAATACAGCCGCAGAATTAGCGCTTCCCCCCTGCCATACCAGCAGCAATAGGAATGTTCTTTTCTAGAAAGACCTCTATTCCACTATTTATCTTATATCTCTTTTTCATAAGCATCCAAGTCTTGTAGATTATATTTTTCTTTCCAAGTGGTACATCTGAGTTGGAACACTTCATCGAAAAATTCCCCCTAGACTTCCTAATTAGTAGCTTGTCTGATAAATTTACAGACTGCATTACCATTTCTACATCATGGTAGCCATCATCTAATATACCCTTTATGTCTATAGATAGGTTTACCTTACCCATAGCCCTCAGTCTAATACTATCCATATCATCACTCCTAATAGGCCTGGCCTACTATTTTATATTTTACTTATTATTGTATTCAATATGCACTATTTCGCTTTACTTATTATATCATATAAAGCTAGTATAAAATATTACTTTTTGGGATATACTTTAAAATTTAAATAGACCTATGACCTTGACTGACTATATAAAATTCATCACCCTATATAAATTTTACTAAAAAAAGAGATTGCGTAATAATACCCAATCTCTAATCTCTTAACTTACCTTATTTTTAAAAACCTTTATCTTAACTGTCTCAGTCAATAAATCAGAGTAGCTATATGCTACCCTCTCAAAGCCTTCATCTCCATGACCTACTTTGATTACAAATACACTTGGGTATAGAGTCTCTAAAATACCCTGTTTTGTAACTATTTGTTTTCTGCCCTTGTTTGCCTTTAGCAAAAATCTTCCTGCCTACATACTTCTCAAGAGTATGCCTGATATTATCTAATGTAGCTGTTGTTGCCAAAAAGTATCACCTATCCTTTCAGTCTATGCCTTATTATAGCATATTTTAAGAATTTGGTCAAGGCATAACCATATATTTTACATCATGAAAATGCTTTTGTCAATTTATTTTCTGTTTTTTTTATTTTTTTGTTACTTGTAAAAGTAAATTCCCCCATGATATGGAATTTACTTTTACCAAATACACTTTATTTGTATATGGAATTTACTAGTTCATAATTTAAATGTATCATAAGTTTATAGTTGCATTACCTTGATTTATGAGGAGGAAATTATTATGAACACACAAAAACATTTAACTCTTGAATCAAGAAATATAATAGAAATAGAATTAGGTAAAGGAACATCTTTTAGAAAGATTGCACGTATTCTTCATAAAGACCCTACTACTATTTCAAAAGAAATTCGTGCACATATAAGACATGAGAAGACTGGTGCTTTTAGTAAGTCTTTCAATGACTGTCTTCATAATGCTAATCGCTCATGCTCACTACGTAATGTTTGCAAGATGTGTACCTATAGAAAACGACTTTGCTGGTCCTGTGGTATATGTAATGAAAAATGCAGTTTATATGAGAAATATTCTTGTCCTAAGCTTAAAAAGCCACCATATGTTTGTAATTCTTGTGAATCTAAGACCAACTGCACGTTAGAAAAGTCTTTCTATAAAGCCTTATCGGCTCAAAAGGAATATGAAACTCTACTAAGTGAGTCTCGCAGTGGATTTGCTTTTTCTGAGGAGGAAATAAAACATCTAGATAATATTGTTTCTCCATTACTCATTAAAGGTCAATCTATTCATCATATATCTATCTTTCACAAAGATGAGGTCATGATGTCAGAACGAACTCTATACTCTTATGTAAATAACGGGCTTTTCTCTGCTAGGAATATAGACATGCCAAGAACAGTTAGAATGCGTCCTCGCAAGTCTAAGACTAGGCCACTCAAGATAGATAAATCCTGTCGTATTAATCGTACTTTTAAGGATTATAAAGACTATATGAGTAATCATTCTGACCTTCCAGCGCAACAGATAGATTCTGTTATAGGTATAAAGGGTGGTCCTGTATTGCTTACTATACACTTTGTAAAACAGGAACTACAACTTGCATTTTTAAGAGAGTCTAACGACTCAAAATCGGTTACGGACATATTTAACAATCTGTACTCTAAATTGGGTTCTGATGCCTATTCTGACCTATTTCCAATTTTGTTAGCAGATAATGGAAGTGAATTTTCAAATCCTACTGCAATCGAATTTGATAAGGAAGGCAAACTTCGCTCCAGGGTTTTTTATTGCGATGCAAACGCTCCTTTTCAAAAGCCTAACTGTGAAAACAACCACGAATTTATTCGTCGTATAATACCTAAGGGTGTCGATTTTGGAAAATATACACAAAAAGATATAGATATTATGATGAGTCATATAAATTCATATGCAAGAAAATCTCTTGGGAATAAGAGCCCATATGAAGTATTTGCATTTCAATACGGAGAGGAATTATTAGATATATTTAATATAAAAAAAATATCTGCTGATGAAATCACGTTAACAGAAAAAAACTTTTTTTCAAAAGCAGATAAATAACAAAACCGGAATCGGTTTTTATCCAATTAAATTGTACAATTAGGATCATGGAAAATGCAACTATGATATATCTTCACTAGGGGTGGAATTTACAATTTCCGAAAAAAACAAGTGAATCCGACTCCTAATTAGTATGCATAAAATGCTTCCAAAACTTTGTTTCTTATGTATATTTTTAATACTTTTTCTATCGAAAAGTCAGCTCTTTTTTATATTTTTTTCTAAAGAGCTTTACTATTACAGAATTTAGTCTTACAAAGTGGAATTTACTTTTTCAATTCACCTTTTTTATTTTTTTTGTGTTTTTTTGTCAAATAGGCCTATAGTCTACTTTCCGCAGCACTTCTTATACTTCTTTCCACTACCACATGGACATGGATCATTTCTTCCAACCTTGTCATCATTGATAACCATCTTTGACCTGTTGTGGTCCTTCCTAATCTGCTTTCTAGTCTTTTCATCTAGGATATCATTCCAACCCTTTAGACCATATAGCCAGTGGGCCTCAACATTTACCATGTTATAGTATAGCTTCTCCCAGTCTATCTTAATATTAATCTGAGTATCTGCCTCTATCTTTTCCAGGTCCTGGGCCATTTCTATACTTTCATTTATACCATCTAAAAAGCCCATTAAGTACTCAGGACTAGTATTATACTTTTCTGCAAGGTCTGATACCTTTCCAGCTACAATCTGAGTCTTGTTGTTTAATATATCATTGTATATATAAGTTTCAGCCCTTAAAAACTCTTCCCAGAACTTTACTTCGGCCTCTTCACTTGACTGATTTTCACTAATATTTTTCCATTCTTGAAATAACATAATTACCTCCATATTGTTTTATATTGTTTCATATTATTTTATAGTTACATCCCTAATAATAACATAATTTCCAGCTTTTTTCTAGACTCACATATGATGTGAAAAGCTTGAGCTAGTAGCCCTTAGGGTCTTAATTTACTTTTATCTTAAACTTCTTATATCTCAAATAGGTCCCTAAGTGCCTTTAGGGCCCTTTCCTGCTCGATAAAAAATGGGCTAGTCGCTATTGTAATTAGGCTTGCCCCCTCTATATATTCCTTGACCCTGCCTATTTTTTGGTCATAGTCTATGTAGTCCATATCCCTGGAGAAAAAGTCTAGGTCTATGTCTAAAACATAGTCTAAAGGGTAGTCCATAGCCATGGAATAAGTCGAATCCACTATCATGAGGTCCGAAAAAATCCCATGATGGATAGCGGGCTTGATAAAAGACCCCACATTTAAGACCTCATTGGTATACCTCTTGACATCCTCCAAGTCCCCTATATTTACATCATAGTCTGGGGGTATCCTGGTATCCTTGTGCTGGTCCACATGGAGAAGGATTTGGCCCCTCTTCATCAAGCCCTATTTAGGGCCTGACACCAAAAGAAAAAGGCATGGTTGTGGTTGTCAAAGAGGTAGACCTCCTTGCCCCTTCCAATAATTTCTTTATCCACTAGACGGTACATATTCTTCATGCCAAAGCATTCTTCCTCTTGTCCATCTTCAACCTCTATAAAGGCTGCCGGTCCACCAAGCTCTACCTGGTCTATCCTGGCCTCTATCAATCTTGGTACATATATTCTCTTATTGTCCCTCTCTTGATAGGAGAAGGCATTATTTCCTACTGGCCTATCAATATAAAAGCCGCCGTAATCAATCATATAGGCCTCCTAAAATATATTCCATGGATAGGTATTTGGCATCTTGGCTTCAAAGGCCATTACTTCCTTGGTTGTCGGATGGACCAACTCTATCCTGGCTGACCAAAGGGCTATCTGCTGCCCAACCTTAGAGAACTTAGAATATCTCTGATCTCCATATAAGGGGTGGCTACGGCTAGAAAACTGGACCCTGATCTGGTGGGGCCTGCCGGTATGCAGGTCTACCTCAAGAAGGGAATAATCTAGCTTGTCCTTATCAGAATAGGTTTCCCCCCAACTTCTTATAGGATAGGCTGGCCCTCTTGCCATCCTTGTTGGACTTATCAACAATCTTTACCATATTTGTCTTTGTATTCTTGTACAAGTAATCCACACAGTCACCAGCTTGTTGACACTTGCCCACAACCACTGTCCTGTAGGTCTTCTTCATAGTCCTAGTCCTTACTTGGTCTGACAGCCTTGATGCCGCCTTTGAAGTCTTGGCAAAAACCATAACCCCTCCGACTGGCCTGTCTAGCCTATGGACCAGACCTATATAGACGTTACCCGGCTTCTTGTACTTTTCCTTTACATAGGCCTTACACATAGACACCATATCTATATCCTGAGTATTGTCAGCCTGTGAAAGGACGTTTACGGGCTTCTCTACCACCAAGAGATGGTTGTCCTCATATATCACCTTTAAATCCATCTTATCGCTTCCTATCTTTCCCATCTACCAAATATACCACAAGGTAGGACCATGCCATTTCTTGAGGCTGGTATGCCGACTTCACCGGCATATATCTTTCCACCCTTGGCCTTCTTGCCTATAGTTGTTTCTAAGACATTTTCCAGAACAATTGGTGAAAAGCCCGTAGTATATGAGTTAATCAAGAAGAAAAGGGGCTTGTCTGATAAGACCTGCATACACAAACTTACAAATTCAAACAACTTGTCCTCAATTTTCCAAACCTCGCCCTTAGGTCCCCTACCATAAGAAGGTGGGTCCATTATAATGGCATCATACTTGTTGCCACGTCTGATCTCTCTTTCCACAAACTTGACTACATCATCTACTATAAATCTAACGGTCCTATCCTTGAGTCCAGATAACTCGATATTCTCCTTGGCCCAGTTAACCATACCCTTGGCTGCATCGACATGGCATACTTCTGCACCCGCGTAGGCGCAGGCCACAGATGCACCACCGGTATAGGCAAATAGGTTTAGTACCTTTATAGGCCTCTTGGCAGTCCTTATCTTGTCTATCATCCAGTCCCAATTGGCTGCCTGCTCAGGAAATAGGCCTGTATGTTTGAAGCCTGTTGGCTTGATTTTAAACTTTAGTGACCCATAGTTGATAGTCCACTGGTCTGGGTATTTTTTCTTAACTTCCCAGCTACCACCACCCCTGTTGCTCCTGTGGTAGTGGCCATGCGGGTTCTTCCATAGGGACCACTCCCTTTCTACCGGCCAGATTACCTGGGGGTCCGGTCTTCTTAGGACATAATCTCCCCAACGTTCTAACTTCTCTCCGCCACCTAAATCTATTAATTCATATTCTTTCCACTTGTCTGCAAGTAATAACATATTTTCTCCTTTAAAACTTCTATATTTCAACAATTACACTACCCATTATTATACAGACTATGGTAGATAATAGCAATAATGATAGACTAAAAAGAAGAAGTCTTCAGTCCCATCAGATCTAAAGTTATCTCCCTATGCCTAAGGGTCCTCTTATCATATTCCTTGTCAGGTATTAGCTTGTTGAGTTATCTCCCTACGCCTAAGGGCCCTCTGTCAATATCTATATCAGGTATATTCGAACATAAAAAGGGAGACCCTATCTTAATTTATATATGGTCCCCACTCTTATATTGTCGTATACGAATTTCTATAGCCTCATTTTTGCCCTAGTCTAACGGCCTTATTCCCAATCCTTGGCTATATCTATCCATTTTGTGTAATTTGAGTACTTTTCCAGCTCCGGTATAGTCATCTCTATGGCAGAGTTTCCGCTTCCTGCAGCAGGATATACAGTCTCAAATCTCTTTAGAGATTCATCCAGGTAGACCTTGACCCCCTCCCTTATGGCAAAGGGACATACTCCCCCAACATGATGGCCTATAAGTCCTTCGACATCATCAAAGGAAATCATCTTGGCCTTTGTTCCAAACTCTTGCTTGTACTTGGCATTAGCTATTCTAGCATCACCTGCTAGGCATATCAAAATAGGTTCATCTTCAACTAAGAAGGACATAGTCTTGGTTATCTGCTTTGGTTCGCAACCAACAGCCTGGGCAGCAAGCTCGACAGTCTCACTAGACCTGTCAAACTCCAATACCCTATCCTTCATACCAAACTGATCAAAATACTCTTTCACCTTTTCTATAGACATGAATATTCCCCCTATTTATTTTCTTCAAGCCACTTCATTGCCTCGAGAGTTTCATTTAACAAGTAGTCAAGTTCCCAACCAAGGTTCTCAGCCCCCTGCCTTATTACATCCCTAGAACATCCGGCCGCAAACTTCTTGTCCTTGAACTTTTTCTTTAGGGACTTTAGCTCCATATCTGAAACGCTCTTGGAAGGTCTCATCAAAGCAGCCGCCCCAACTATACCCGTAAGTTCATCAGTAGCAAATAATATTTTTTCCATATCTTTCTCTGGCTTAACTGTAGCCCCTGTCAAACCATAGCCATGGCTAATAGTCGAATCTATAATGGACTGGTCAAGACCCTCAGCCTCCATTAGGGCTACCTGCTTTACACAATGCTCTTCTGGATATAGTTCAAAGTCTAAATCATGCAAAAGTCCAACGACTTCCCAAAAGTCTGCCCTCTCTGGATCAAACTTGTTCGCAAAGTACCTCATAACACCACCCACTGTCTTGCCATGATGTATATGAAAGTCCTCTTTGTTGTACTTCTTTAAAAGCTCTAAGGCCTGATCGTAAGTTGGTATATATCCCATATACAACACCTCTTTTCTAATATTTTAAAAACAATTATACTCCATCATCAGATTAATTTCTAGTGATAGAGAGAATTTTTCGAATATTTTATTAATATCTTTTTTATCCTTGGGTATAGACAAAGCCAGGCTCTTGGTATACAATAGTTATTAATCCCTAGTAAATTAATCGGAATTAAAATTGCAAGTATATTCCCTTTAATTTCAGGATAATAAAATACAGGTTATTAAAAATAGAGTTCGAAAATCAAATTTCTATTTATTGATTACCAAAAAGGTAAAGGAGATGTTCAAATGAAAAATATACAGACTAAAAATTTCATATTCACTGCGTTTGGAGGCATCTCTTGCTGTTGTTGCTGTTCTTGTAGCCACTAGGAGTAGCAGAGATTCCTATACGATCAAAGAGTTTAGGTATCTTTTGGGATAATTTATGCCAGAATACTTGGGCCTTATAGCCCGATGACCACTAACAACAGATAAGATAAGGAGAAATGAAGATGAAAAAGAACGTAATAGAATTAATAGGAAATACACCACTTGTAAATTTGGAAAAGATAGATAAAAACGTATATGTAAAGCTGGAAACAAGAATCCAGGAGGGTCTATTAAGGACCGTGCAGTTTTAGGTATGATACTAGGTGCAGAGGAAAAGGGCCTATTAAAGGCTGGCGATAGAATTGTTGAAGCAACTAGTGGAAACACTGGTATCGCTACAGCAATGATTGGTAAAAGCAGGGGCTACCAGGTAACTATAATAATGCCTGAATCCATGAGTGTTGAAAGAAGAAGCCTAATCAAGGCCTACGGTGCCGAGTTGATATTGACAGAGGCTGCCAAGGGTATGCAGGGAAGTATAGACAAGATGCAGGAACTACTGGTCAGTGGTGAATACAAGTCCTTAGGCCAGTTTGACAACAAGGACAACCCTGACTATCACTACAAGACAACTGGACCAGAAATATATGATGAATTAAAGGATGTAGACATTTTTGTTGCAGGCATAGGTACTGGTGGTACTGTATCAGGTATAGGCGCCTACCTAAAGGACCAGAATACTCAAATTAAAGTTTATGGTGTAGAGCCAAAATCCTCACCATTAATTACAAGGGGCCAGGCTGGACCACACAAGATCCAGGGAATCGGTGCAAACTTCATTCCAAAGAACTACTTTGCAGACATTGTAGATGAGGTTATATTAATTACTGATGATGAAGCATTTGAAATGGTAAGACAGGTAGCCAATAATGAGGGTATCCTTATAGGTATATCTGCCGGAGCTAATATAGCCGCTGCCAAGAAGCTGGCCGAAGGTTCCCAGGTAAAAAGGTTGTTACAGTTGCTCCAGATGGCGCGGACAAGTATATGTCAATGGGTATATTTTAATCAAAAGTTGCCAACTATTATGTTTGAGATTGAGATGGTGATGTAGATGAAATTTATAAAGAACATTGATTATATTATAGCTAATGACCCTGCATCCAGCAGGGGTAAGATAAAATTTTTGAATAGACTGATGGTATTTATTATATATCCATCTGTCCATGCCCTAATAGGCCACAGCATATCCCATGCACTTAGCAATATGGGCTTAAAATTCCTGGCAAGGCTGGTATCCCAGATATTTAGGTTCCTAACTGGTATAGAAATCCACCCAGGAGCCACTATAGGCCATAGTATCATGATAGACCATGGTATGGGTGTTGTAATCGGAGAAACTGCAGAGGTCGGCAATAGGGTTACCATCTATCAGGGAGTCACTCTAGGCGGTACAGGCAACCACACAGGCAAAAGGCACCCTACAGTAGGTAATGACGTTATAATAGGCTCAGGAGCCAAGGTATTAGGTCCTGTGACCCTTGGAGACGAGGTCAAGGTAGGTGCCAACAGCGTAGTCCTACACGATGTGCCAAATGGGGCAACAGTCGTAGGTATCCCCGGCAAGATTGTAAAGATAAAGAATACTAGTTCAAAGGTGATCAACCTAAACGAAAGGTTGGCTGCTGAAGGTTCTATGTACTTCATTTAGTATACATTTATAGTTGATAATTGGATACAAAAAAGGCGTACACTCCTCGCAAGAAAATGAGTGTTGCGCCTTTTTAATTTATATTCCCCTTTTCTTATAATAGTCCAAGAGCATTCCTTTACGCTCTTCCATAGCCTTCAACATCTTTTTTAGATTTTTGCTAGTCAAGCTATCATTATCGGCAAAGCCATTCTCAAAACCTAATTCTTTATTGGCATTAAATTCATCATCAATAAGGTCGGCTTCCGTATCCATCCTAGCAGACATAACCTTGTACTGGTCTCCTATCTTTGCAAGATAAATGATAGAATGATTAGTCCTACCACTCTTAGTACTCACCTTCTTACCAGCATATGAAACCTCCATAGGGTCTAATCCTATTTCACTTGTATCTAGATCTACCTTGACATACTTTCCTACCCTAGAAATCTCTATAAATTTAAACTTATAGTCTAGCTTCTCGGTTTGAGAGTCTGACCTTATAAGCTCGGCATAGGCCCTCTTGATATCATTTCTAGCTCTCAAGTATTCCTTGAATTTATCATTTCCAAGAGTTGAAATCGTTGCTACCTCTCAGGCTAGAAAAATCAGTCTTTATAAAACTTTCACTAGTTTCCCTTACCTTTCTTTCGTCCTCTTGGCTTATATGAGTATTACTATAAGCGCAAAAAGAAGATGATATAGTTATTAGTACAACTAGAAGAGAGAATATTACCTTATTTCTTAATCCCATTTACATCCACCTCCCAAGCTAGAAAATATATCTCTATACGAATTTAAATATTTAAATCTATAACTATATGATATATGAATTGATAGCTAATTTCAATCACCTTTTTATAAATCTCTCCTAGCAAGAATATAAGAATCCTATTAAAAAAGACCATAAAGCTAGTTAGCTTTATGGCCTCCAAAATTCAAAAAACTATATTCTTTGACCGCAATGAGGGCAGTAAGGGTCTTACTTATTGATTTCTCTTAGGCTGTAAACCCTCTTATCCTGTGAGTCTACATGCCTTCTATTTACTGCTACCATAGCCTTTAATGTATCTAGAGAAGTCATTATCTCTGTCTGGAACTCTATGGCAGTTCTCCTCATCTTGAAACCGTCTCTAGTAGAGTCGTTACCCTTTGTTGGTGTGTTGATAACCATATCAACTTCCTTGTTTCTGATTACATCAAGTATGTTTGGTCTAGGCTCCTCTACCCTATTTACTACCTCACACTTAACACCAGCTTCATTTAGAGCCTTGGCAGTTCCCTGAGTAGCTACAAATGTATAGCCTATCTCCTGCATATCCTTGGCCAATTCTATAAACTCTGCCTTGTCATTGTTGTTAACGGTAGCTAGGACCTTCTTCTTCTCTTCAGACACCCTCTGGCCTGATGCCAAGAAGCCTTTGTATAGGGCCTCTTCAAGAGTCTCTCCTACACCCAATACTTCACCTGTAGACTTCATTTCTGGTCCTAGGCTGACCTCTACCTTAGATAGCTTGACATAGAGAATACAGGTACCTTTACGCATACGTGTGAAGGTGTCTTGTAGACTCCTGTACCAAAGCCTAGGTCTTTTAATTCATAGCCTATCATACACTTAGTAGCCAGGTCTATAATTGGTACACCACTTACCTTTGATATATATGGTACTGTACGACTGGCTCTTGGATTTACCTCTATGATATAAAGTTCATCCTTGTATTCTATAAACTGGATGTTTACCATACCTACCACATTTAGGTTAAGCGCCATCATCTTTGTATATTCGTATATCTTGTCCTTGATCTTGTCTGATATACCCTGGCTAGGATACATTGTTATAGAGTCTCCAGAGTGGACTCCTGCCCTCTCCCAAGTGCTCCATAATACCTGGTATAAGGATGTCCTTGCCATCGCAAATAGCATCAACCTCTATTTCCCTACCAGTCAGGTACTTGTCTATCAGAACTGGGTTGATAGGGTCCCTGTCAAAGGCATCTTCCAGGTACTGAGTCAACCTTACCTCATCGTATGTGATTTCCATACCCTGGCCTCCTAGGACATATGACGGTCTAACTAGGACTGGATAACCAAGCTGTGTGGCAACCTCTACACCTTCAGCTACTGACCATACACCCTTACCCTTAGGTCTATTTATATTCAAGCTTTCCAATAGGTCTTCGAACTTTTCCCTATCTTCTGCTGCATCTATGTCCTTGAAGTCTGTTCCCAGGATCTTTACACCCTTTTCGCTAAGGAATTTAGCTAGCTTTATAGCTGTCTGGCCGCCAAACTGTAGGATTACTCCCTCTGGCCTTTCCTTTTCTATGATGTGGTATACGTCCTCTTCTGTCAATGGTTCAAAGTATAGCTTGTCAGATGTATCAAAGTCTGTACTTACTGTTTCTGGGTTGTTGTTGATGATTATAGTCTCTATGCCCAGCTTTCTTAGTGCTATTACAGCATGAACTGAACAATAGTCAAACTCTATACCCTGGCCTATTCTGATAGGCCCCGAACCTAGAACGATAACCTTTCTCCTATCGCTACTTTCTACTTCGTCATACTCCTCATAAGTTGAATAGTAGTAAGGTGATACAGCGTCGAATTCACCTGCACAAGTATCAACCATCTTGTAAGAAGGCCTAATCTTATACAACTTTCTTAGCTCTACTAGGTCCTCTGTATCTATCTTCATCAAGTCTGCCATTCCCTTGTCTGAGAAGCCCTTCTTTTTTAGCTCTAGAAGGTATTCCTTATTAAGGTCTTCTATCTTCATGACTCTTAGCTTTTCTTCCTGGTCCACTATCCACTTAAACTTGTTTAGGAACCACTCATCTACACCTGTAATTGTAGATATCATCTCTAGCTTGTAACCCCTTCTAATCATCTCTGCAAGGTCAAAGATTCTCTCATCATCCGGTACAACTATACTTTCCTTCAGCTGGGCTAAGGTCTTGCCCTCAGATGCCTTGTGAACTAGTGAAAACTTACCAGTTTCAAGAGACCTAATTCCCTTTAGGAAGGCTGATTCAAAGTTAGAGCCTATACTCATTATTTCACCAGTTGCCATCATCTTAGTACCAAGCTTTCTGTTGGCATGCTTAAACTTGTCAAATGGCCACTTAGGTATCTTAACTACCACATAGTCTAAAGTAGGCTCGAAGCAAGCATTTGTCTTCTTAGTTACTGCATTTTTCTATTTCATCAAGAGTATATCCTAGGGCTATCTTGGCTGCAACCTTAGCTATTGGATAACCTGTAGCCTTAGAAGCTAGGGCTGATGACCTCGATACTCTTGGGTTTATTTCTATTATTGCATACTCTAGGCTCTTAGGATTTAGGGCTAGCTGTACATTACAGCCACCTTCAACCCCTATCGCCTCTATTATATCTAGTGATGCTGTTCTCAGCATCTGGTATTCTAGGTTAGATAGAGTCTGGCTAGGTGCTACAACTATTGAGTCCCCTGTATGTACACCTACTGGGTCTATATTTTCCATATTACAAACTGTAATACAGTTACCATTAGAGTCTCTCATTACCTCGTACTCTATTTCCTTCCAGCCCTTGATAGACTTCTCTAACAAGCACTGTGTTACCGGACTTAGCTCAAGACCATGAGTTAGAGTTTCTCTTAACTCTTCTTCCGTCTCTGCTATACCACCGCCTGTACCACCAAGTGTATAGGCTGGTCTAACAACTACTGGATAGCCTATTCTATTTGCATAGGCTAGGCCCTCTTCTAGGGTTGTGACTATATCACTCTCTATTACCGGCTGGCCTATTTCTCTCATTACCTCTCTAAAGGTATCCCTGTCTTCACCCTTCTTGATAGATTCGACAGATGTACCGATTATCTTTACTCCGTACTTGTCTAGTATGCCTGCTTCATATAGGTCTACTGCTAGGTTTAGGCCCGTTTGTCCACCCATACCTGCCAACAAGCTGTCTGGTCTTTCCTTTTCAATTATCTTTTCTATAAAGTCTAGAGTCAAAGGCTCTATGTATATGTGGTCAGCTATTTCCTGGTCAGTCATTATAGTAGCTGGGTTTGAGTTTATTAAAACTACCTCTATCCCCTCTTCCTTTAGGGCCTGACAAGCCTGTGTGCCAGAATAGTCAAATTCTGCAGCCTGGCCAATGATAATTGGACCTGAGCCCAATACTAATGTTTTCTTTATACTCTCTATTTTAGGCATCTTTAACTCCTCCCTACTCTGCTATCTCTAGAAATTTATCAAATACATATTCACTATCAAGTGGTCCTGGACAAGCCTCTGGATGGTACTGAACACTGTAAATTGGAAGAGTATTATGCCTCATGCCCTCAACAGTATTATCGTTTAGGTTTATCTGAGTAACTGTCATGTCCTGAGGAACCTCAGTTACATAGTAGCCGTGGTTTTGAGATGTGATAAATATCTTATTTTCTTCAAAGTCCTTAACTGGGTGGTTTCCTCCCCTGTGACCAAACTTTAGCTTTCCTGTCTTACCACCAAGGGCTATTGCTAGTATCTGATGACCTAGGCATATACCAACTATTGGCTTCTTGCCTATCATCTGTCTAACATTTTCAACTATATCCTCCAGGTCTGCAGGATCTCCAGGTCCATTAGAAAGAAATACTAGGTCTGGATCTATAGCCAAGACCTCTTCATAGCCCGTCTCTGCTGGGAATATTGTAATGTCGCATCCCCTTCCTGCAAAGTTTCTGATTATATTTTCCTTAACTCCATAGTCCATTATAGCCACCCTCTTGCCAGGTCCAGCTATATGCTCTACTGCCTTCCTGCCTACCATCCTTACTGCCTGACTGTTGTCAAAGGCCTCTATCTTTGACTTTACATCAGATAGCTTAGTGTGTTCAGTAGTTATTATACCCCTCATTGTTCCTCTGTTTCTTAGAATCTTTGTAAGGGCTCTTGTATCTATGCCCTCAAGGCCTATTACCTTACTCTGCTTTAGGTATGTATCTATATCCATTTCGCACCTGAAATTTGATGGCATATCGCTTTTTTCTCTAACTATAAATCCACTTACCTTTACTCCATCTGACTCCTTGTCTTCTAGATTTATACCATAGTTACCCACCAATGGGTATGTGATTGTAACTATCTGACCGTAGTAAGATGGGTCCGTAAGTATTTCCTGGTAGCCTGTCATAGAAGTGTTAAATACTACCTCTCCAACGCTATCCTCAATATAACCAAAGGCCTTGCCTTCAAAAATCGTTCCGTCTTCTAAAATTAATCTTCCCTTCATCTGATGCTCTCCTTTTAATGAAACTAGGTAGCCCTCTTGCCCCTGTGGCCAGAGTAACCCAATCAAGATTTATACTAATGCCTTTTCTATTTCTTCAACTATCTGGTCTGCAGCCTCAGCTGGATTTTCTGCCCTAGTTATAGGTCTTCCAACCACCAGGAGCTTGGCCCCATTCTTTATAGCCTGACTAGGTGTTACAACCCTCTTCTGGTCACCAAGTTCAGCAGATTTTGGCCTTATTCCTGGACACACTGTCACAAAATCATTACCACAGGCTTCAACTATATCGGCTACTTCCTGGGCTGAGCATACAACACCGTCTAGACCTGTATCCTTGGCTAGCTTGGCCCTCTTTATAGCAGCCTCCCTAGTAGATAGGCTACAGCCCACACTTGCCAAGTCTTCGTCACTCATAGATGTAAGTACTGTTACTCCTACAATCAGGGGTTTTTCTATACCTAGTCTAGCTGCTTCCTCCTTAGCTATGTCTGCACACATCTTCATTCCTTCATAGTCTGATACATGAATTGTCATCAGCCATACACCATCCTTGATGCAGGCCTTTACAGCTGACATCATAGTATTAGGTATATCGTGAAATTTCAAGTCCAAAAACACCCTCTTACCCTTAGACTTTAGGTAGTCTAGAGTCTTACCCCTAGATGCTATGTAGTTTTCAAGCCCCAGCTTGAATATGTCTACACTATTATCTAGTCTATCAATTAATTCTACTGCCTTCTCATAGTTGTCAGTGTCTATTGCCACCATCAATCTACTCTTTCCATTTATCATACATACTCTCCTGTCTGATTAAGGCTTTTAGGTACAAAAAAATCCTTACACCCGGTTGAGATACAAGGGTATAAGGATAAAATATGCTCCATAAGCTATGATTGTCTAGTACAATCCTCTATTTTAGGCCTCTCGGGCCCTATCCTTACCAGTCTCTCTGGACCAGCTTAAAAGACTTAATCTATTTTTTAGTGCAGCCGCATCTCTGTACGACCTTTCCAGCACCTTCATTGATTATCTTACCATAAATAGAGGTCCATTACAAGATTTTTTTGGCTATAAATGACTTCTATAGCCTCTTCTTACTTATTTATTTTCATGATTTCCCCGGCCTTTTTTTGGAGCTTTTTTTTCATGGATAGTTTGCCCCTTGCCTCTGAAGTACTCTTTAAAAGCTTCTTTATGGCAGAAACCAATATCTCCTTGCTTTCTTCATCCATGCTATTTATATTCTTGACTATAGCTAGGGCAGACTGTATTTCCTTGCCTGATATATCACCCAGGATGCTGGCATCAGTAGACTTAACTATTAGGCCATAAAATTCATCTATAAACTTATTTCTTTCTTCCCTGTCAAGACTGGCAAGCCATAGCTTTAGGGTCTGATTAATACGGATTGACTGGTCTGTGAACTTATCTTTTTTAACAAATTTAGTTCCCTTAATATCCCAGTTAAATCCATCGTGCTGGACTATACCATTATCACCCTTGGCCTTTACTATAGAGTACTCTTCCTCATCATCCATAAGGATTCCAACTACCGACCCATGTGGTAGGAGTTTTATGACCTTTTTGGTCGTCTCCCTGTAGGCAGGTGTCTTTAATATTTCTTCTGTAAATCCTGGCCCATCATTATTAAATATCTTGACTATCCTCTTCCTATATTCCCCATCTATGCCGACATGGGAATACACTGCTAGGTTACCTCCCTTGGAGTGACCACCAGTGTAAACCTCTTGGTCCCTATACTTATTAAGAACCTGTCTAAGATAGGCCACTGAATCCTTCTGGGCCATTACAGGGGCTGAAAAGCACATATTGAAATCCTCTTTAAATCCAACCAAGCTTTCATCTGTCCCCCTATAGGCTACATATATCCAATCTCCAAACCTAAAAGTCATTGCACAAAACTGACTCTCATTATCGTGGTCATACTTGTACATATAATCCGATATTGTTACCCCTCTGTATCTTTGAGTCTTGGCAAGCTTATCCAAAAGCCTTTCTATTTTCTTTATAAAATCTCTTGATTCCTTACTTGTCCCTCTTTTTTTAGAATCTTTATAGGCCTTAGAGGCTTCCTCTATAGTCTGAGCCCCTCTTATCATATCAAAATTCAAATATGCCACCATGGAGAAGATCAGATTATCCACTTCATTGAGTCCATCTTGGTCAAAGCCTATATCCCCTCTCCAGTCTAAATAGTCCATTATATTGTTCATACTTGTCGCCTCCACTAATTTCTCGTACATATTTATAACTAGGTCTAAGTTTATTCATACCCTTGGTTACTAACCAGCTTTTTCTTGATAGAATCCTATTTCATATACATAGAATACCTTTACCTATATATTTCTACTTTCCTATAATTATACCTTTAAAATACTGTATGTATTATATATATTAAATACTCTTTTTACATTCTATATATATTCTTATCCGTCTATGTCTAGATATTTTCAACTAGAATCCTATTTGGTCAAATTTATAAAAAAATATGCCGAAATTTTTACCAATTATTGTTTTCAATTATGAATCCATAAAAAAACCTGATTTTACAAATCTATAAAAAAATAAATCCATAAAAAAACCTCTTTGATTACCTATTCAGTTCCTATATAGACACTATTTTATTTTTGTTATAATAAAAATAGTTACTTATTAGTACCTAAAAAAATATACTTTTTTTATAATTTTTTTAGTGTCTATTTAGGAACTATTTTTATATATTTAAATAAAAGTGTAGCTATTTAGGAACTAATGTGTTATAATAAGTAGGCAAAGGAGCTATAGAATTATGATAAAAATCAAATTCAAGACAATAATATTGTAGAAGGCAATATAGATGAAAAAAAAGAGGCTATAGAAGGAAGGCTAAAGAAAAAGTCACAAAAAAGCCTGTAAGGCAAGAAAAGAAGGAAAATAAAAAAGAGGAAGTAATAGGAGAAGGCCTTAAAATGGCGACTAATGGAAATAAAAAGAAGGAGGAAACAAAAATGGACACACAGATAATAGGATTAGACATAGGTAGAGGATATGTGAAGGGTTATTCCCTATACAATGACAAGGAATATTCTTGTCTATTCAAAAGCGTATACGGTGATGGTAGAAACATCTCCCTAGATGACTACAAGGAAAATCCAATCTATATAGAGCTTGATGGAAATGAGTATTTTGTAGGCGACCTATCAGAAAAGGAAAGTATGAAATGTATTAGAAATGCCGGTGATAGCAAGGTTTCCCCGGTTGTTAGAATACTTATTAGCGCTGCCCTTAGCGAAATAGCTGTGTCAGACAATGTAAGCCTTATTCTAGGCGTTCCATACAAGATCTTTAAGAAAAGTACACTTAAGGAAGTCCAGAAGGAATACAGGGACTCTACAATAGTTGTAAAGAACAAGATAAACAATAGTGTTAAGACTATAAAAATAGAAAATGTAAATATATTTAGAGAGGCAGATGCTGCCCTTATATATGCTATGGGCAATAGGATTAACGAAAACAACCCCGTTGGTATGGTAAATATAGGCTTTAGAACTACTGAGCTTAGTTACTTTGACAAGGGCTTCAAATTCAACGATAAACTAAGTACAACTATTGAATCAGGCAACCAAAATGCCCTAAAAATAGTACAAAAGAAACTTGTAGACCTTGGTATTACTAAAAGTCTACCAGAAATAGACACAGCTGATGACTATCCAGATCTAAAGGAATTAGCCTACAAGTTAACTTCCGATGATACTAACGAAATCATCGAGGAAACTTGGAACAACCTAGGCGAGATGGAAATATTTGTTTCAGGAGGAACTGCCCTTAATCTTCAGCTTGACTCCAAGTACAAAATGGTAGATGACAGTCAGATGGCTACTTCTAAGGGTCTATATGAAGTCGGTGTAAAGCTTGAAAAATAAGAGAGTTGGTGGATAGGACTTGAAAAATAATAGAATTAGATTAACTTCCTACATCAGTCCTGACCTCGACGACTTGATACAGGACTATATGGACGACAACAACATTTCTACCAAGAGCCAGGCTCTTGAGAGGATGCTGATAGAGTTTAAATACATGAAGAATGAGGTCACATTCCTAAGAGGAATTATGAGTGGTGGTGGCTTCCAGCAGAATACACCCTATATGAGCTCGCAGAATGCCCCTAGAAAGCCTTTGAACAAGAGCGACAAGGTAAAGGATAGCATAACGGATATTTACTCTAATATGCCCGATTAGAGCCTTATATTGATACGCTTATATATTTGGGCTTGCTAGCCCCATAAATAGAAATTACTTCTGAGAGACCGGTAAATTCGGTCTCTCTTTTTACTGGTGTATTTCATCTAAATTCGGTTGTATAATATTTAGCGTTGGTGAGAGAAAAAATTCTCTCCCAACGCTAAATTTTTTGCAAAAAAATAGGAACACACATCAAATCTCGTGTATAATTTAAATCGCAAAAAATAAAAAACAAGGAGAAATAATATGTGTTCTAATGCTAGTATAACAGAAATATTGGGAATTAACGATAACAATTTAGTAATTTTAGGTAACAAAAAAGAAAATATTAAGGGAATAGAATATACAGTCCTAAGGGGAAAGCTTTCATACAGGCCAGCTTGCTGCCCTAAATGTGGTATAGTCAATGAAAATTATGACATAACTAAAAATGGGAGTCAGACTGTAAAAATACTTTTTAATAGGGTTAATACAAACCCTTTGATATTAATGGTTAAAAAGCAGAGGTTTTTCTGTAAGCATTGTGAATCAACATTTATGGCCAAAACACCTATCGTAGATAAGGGGTGCTTCATATCGAATGATGTTAAGAGGTCTATAGTTTTAAACCTATGTGAGACTAAGTCAATGGACTTAATTGCAAGAGAACACTGTGTATCTCCCACTAGTGTTGCCAGAATACTACGTTTAACTGAAGATAGGAGAAGAAAAAATTATCTACCTAGGATTCTATCAATAGACGAATTCAAGTCAGTAAATACAGTTGATGCATCTATGAGTGTAAATTTAACTGATTTAGAAGGCGGTCATATTTTTGATATCCTGGCAGATAGGAGACAAAGATACCTCTTTGAGTATTTTAATTCCTATCCCTTGAAGGTCAGAAAAAGGGTAGAATATGTGACTACAGACATGTATAGGCCATATATTGATCTTGCCAAGAAGGTCTTTCCAAATGCCAATATCATAATTGATAAATTCCACATAGTACAGCTCTTGACAAGGGAGTTAAACAAGCTAAGGATAAACGAGATGAAGAAGCTTAATACCAGGTCTAAAGAGTATAAAATACTGAAGAGATACTGGAAAATACCACTTACAAAGAACTGGGAATTAAACAGTATATATTTTTATAAGAATACACACTTTAAAAATATGACTAGTTCAGTTGACATATTAGACTACATGTTAGGAAAATTCCCTAATTTAAAAGAAGCCTATGATTTTTATCAAAACTTTCTATTAAGTATCTCGAAAAATGATGTAGCTATGCTTGAAGACATTCTAAATACTAGGACTGATAAAATACCCATGTGTTTTAGGAAGAGTATAAAAACCCTTAAAAAGCTTAGAGAGTATGTAGTAAATTCACTGAAATATGACTATACGAATGCAATTGTAGAGGGCAAAAACAACAAGATAAAGGTAATTAAAAGAGTATCCTACGGATATAGGAGTTTTAGGAATTTTAAGGCAAGGATAATGCTAATGGAAAGGTATAAGATACAAAAGGGCAACATCCATAGCTATAAGTTTGCTATGGATGCTGCCGCATAATTTAATAGATTTTATTGATTTAAATTATCACCAACGTTATTTGACATAGAGCCCTAAATTCATGCATCTAGTAAAGGGAGGTCTGTATCATTACGATACAGCCTCCCTCTTTGTAAATCTATATTATTTCAATTATTCAAAAGCCTTATTGTAAACTGGTTACTCATTTATACTCAATATTGAAGAGTCAGAGTTAAATGTATTTACATTGTACAGGAACAATACATCTGTCACCTCGTTATTGTTTATAACATCGCTAAGACTTCCAGTAAAGTACCTCATATCAACGACATTTATCTCAGAGAAGCTTGTAGCTAGGAAAGGTATCATGGCATTTGCATATGAATCCTTAATAACCAAGATTTTTCTTTCCGTCTCAACACTTGTCCTAATCTTAATCTGTGAGTGGTTGCCTCCAGTGAATACCTCATACTGGTCCCTACCTGATAACTTGGATGAATCATAAAGACTTGGCACCTTCTTCTTAGTATCATAGTACTTTGTTATTACTGGTGCATTGTCCTGTGTTAGATACAGGTAGATGTCTTCTGGTTTGCCGATTTCAGCCCCAGTCTTGTAGTAAAGGCTACCCTTAAATGAATCAGATGCCTGAGACCTGTTGAAGCTATTCTGTCCAGTTGGCTGTATATTAAGCGCCTTACAGAAGTCTGTATATGCATGGAAGGCACCATCAGTAGTCCAGTGGTGGTCAGTCTTGTAGTATAGTTGCTCACTATTTTTAGCTTATTGAAGGTCTGCTCCACATCTACCATCCTTACCTTGTTGCTTAACATGGATGATACAGCCTTTAAATAATCCGTCTGAGAGTCCACAGGAGCGTTTTTAGGCATTAGGTGGCTATATATGTCAACCTTATTAGGAACAAGCATCATAGACACCTTCAGACTCTTATTTGAGCTAGCAAATTTATTGATAGCATCTACCTTTATCTTAGTTATATTTGGATCTTCAGCCTTGAAGCCCTCCATCAGATAGCCATCCGCCCCAAGATAGACACCATTTATCTCCTTCTTGCCCATTAACCTATCTAGGTTGGCCTTAGTTTTAATAAAGCCAGCCCTATTTGGGAACTGGTCTGACATATAGCTAGCCTGCTTGCTAGAATACTTTCCAGTCACAAAGGATGATATTGTAAACTTAGGCTTTTGCTCTAGTTCCCTATTTTCTGCCAGAGAAGTAGTCTGGTCCCTATGAACTAGGACCGCTAGCATTATCAAGACAGTTAATCCTACAAAGCCTACTGGCAATATTCTGTAGAACCTCTTATCTAGCTTTTCTCTCCTATCTCCCCTTTATGTATTTATTCTTGTCACCACCCGATACTAGGAAGTTTATAAGCAAGGTAAATCCATATAGGATAGTTGAAGGTATAGACCTTAAGTTCATAGGTCTTCTTTTTGACTGTCTAGCTACTGGTCTCTTTTTAGGCTTATTAGCCCTCTGGTTTGGCCTGGCCTTACTTGTTGGCCTTGCTTGGCTCGGTCTAGCCTGGCTTGACTTCCTCTGACCATCCTGTTCAGGTCTTGGTCTAGGATTCCTAGTCGGCTGGGCCTTAGTGCTTGGTCTGGCCTTTGACGCCTGCCTAGGAGGCTGGCCTGCTGGTCTTGCAGTCTTTCTCACAGCCTGATTTGAAGGCTGACTACTTGATTTTTTAGGCCTTTCTGTCCTCTCTTGACTTGGTCTAGTCTTCTTCACCCTATTAGTAGAGCTAGCTTGACTAGGTCTCTTTTTAACAATTTTTGTAGTATTTCTAGGACCCTCTTCAGGTCTTTTCTTCTTCCTAGGTCTTTCGTCCTCTATTTCCATTAACTTTCTTAGGCTTTCAGGCATCTTGGGTTCTTCATAACGTATTTTTTTATTCATTTACTTCACCTCCACCTAAAATTTAAAGTATAAGAATGGGCTGTAACTATCTCCTACCAAGGAGGCTACTGATAGAAGGAATATCAATAAATAGCATACTGACAAAAAGGCATATCCACCCCTTCCAAACCTACTCTTAACATTGTTTATCAAGCCTAATACAAAAGGACTCGCACCTATAATAGCCAATACAAACAGCTTCCATGAAGTCTTTAGTATGTATAGGGCATTTCCGTCTATAAGTCCGCTAGAGCCGAATACCAACAGCCTGCTATAGAAGCGTCCTATCTGAGATACTCCCTCTAGGTCGAACATTACCCAACCCAAAACTACTATTAGTAAGCAGTATAAAAGCTGGACCTTTGAGCTTAGCTTCTTTAATATTTTGCCTATCTTGATCTTTTCTAGGTATATAATAAGTCCAAAATACAGACCCCATACCACGAAATTCCAGCTGGCACCATGCCACAAACCTGTAACCATCCATACTACAAATATATTCCTTAGGTGCTTTCTTGGAGAACACTTGCTACCACCTAGAGGGAAGTATATATAGGTCTTGAACCAATTTCCTAGAGATATATGCCACCTTCTCCAAAATTCTGTGGCACTCTTGGAAATATATGGATAGTTAAAGTTTTCTGCCCACTTAAAGCCAAACATATTACCTAGACCTATGGCCATGTCTGAATAACCACTAAAATCAAAGTATATCTGTAGGGTAAAGGCTATAATACCCAACCAGGCTGTCATAGCAGACATCTTCAAATCTGGACTAGCCTTGACACTAGACCATACCAAGGCTAGGTTGTTGGCTATTAGAACCTTCTTGCCTAGTCCAAGTATAAACTTTTCAACCCCTCTACCAAATAGGTCAGGTGATGGCCTTCTAACCAAAAGCTCCTTGGCCATATCTGAATACTGGACAATAGGACCAGCCCCTACCTGTGGGAATATGCAAACATATAGGGCAAAGTTTGTAAAACTCTTCTGTGGAGGAGTCTTACCCGTATATACATCCGCCATATACGAAATAATCTTAAATGTATAGAAGGATATACCAAAAGGAAGGCCTAAATCTACTATCTGTAAATTAGTCCTAAATATCATATTTACGTTGTCTATTAGGAATCCATAATACTTAAAAAAATGCCAATATAGATAAATTAAATACCAATAGACACACAAAAATAAAAACCTGGCTTCCTCCCTCTTTTTGTCGCCTGGGTGGATAAACTTAATTCCAAACCAGGTAACGACTATAGACACCATTATCAACAATAGGTATCTAGGGTCTCCCCAGCTGTAGAAAAACAAACTCAGCAGCAATAATAGGCCATTTTTAAACCTTTTCGGCACTATAGAATACAATATAATTGCTATCGGGAAGAAATAAAATAAAAATGTTAAACTAGTAAAACTCAATTATCTTCCCTCCCCTACTCATAATTTGCCTTTATAATTTTATTTATTAAATCTACATTCTCATAGGATATGAAGTAGATGTAGTCACCCTTCTTCTTCAAAACACTAGAGCTCATTATCTTGTATTGGTCTGGTGCATAGTTTTTGAAGCTCTTTGACTGGGCATCCACCCTCTTCTGTATCCTTGCCAGTATGGCATCAGCATACTCCGGCTTGGCCTTTACTATAAGAATTTCATTAGCCATCATATTACTCTTTGGAACATATGAAATATACTTTTCAACCTCTATCTTGTTTATACCATATAGCTTCTCAAACTAAGGTCATTACCCTTGACGAAGTTCTCCATACTTACCTTCTTTTCAATATTAGCTCCAAGTGTTGCAAAGTCAAGGTTTTTAACCTTTACAAGCTGGTAGGCCAATACAAAAATTAGGACTACTACCAAGGCTAGTACCAGGTACTTCTTCCTATAGATTGAGCTTGTCTTCATGGGCTTAATCTTGTTTAGCTTATTCTTAATAGTCTTTCCCTTTAAGTCTGCCTCTATTTCCTCACTCTTTATTATTCTCAGCCTGGCAGTCTGTTCGTAGTTTACTCCCTGGCCCTGGTTTGGATCGTTAGCAGGATTTTTCTTATTCTTATCTTTATTATCCAATTAGTCCACCTCCCCTATATATTTTCACTCAAGAAGTATAGCCAATTCTTGTAAAAATCATACTTTAGATGGATACCATCTGGCTCATATAGGTTCTTTGATGTTATCAAGCCATCTGAAGGTAGGAAGTTGGCCCCTGTCGCCGATGCAACAGCCTTAGTTTTTTGAATAAGAATCTTTACATTCTCATTGTTGATCCTGTCGTCCTTGGCCCTAGTAATCGTCTCATTTACAGCCAGAGGAGCCTGTAGGTATATCTTTACGCCTGGATCAACCTTCTGGATTTTCTTAACCAGATTTATATAGTTCTCCTTAAAGGCCTCTGGTGTCTGAGTATTCAGGTCGTTCGCCCCATATAGGATTACTATCTGCTTTGGCTTTAGATTTTTGATTTCATCAAGGTGCTTGCTAGCCTGATTTACATGCTCGCCCTTGCTAGCCAGAATACTAGTAGAATCAAGTATATTGGCCTGTCTTAAGTATTCCGTTATAGAGTCACCAAGAAAGACCACATCATCAAACCTAGACTTGGCCTTAGTCATATCAAACTTAGTGATAGAAGTATCCTTATTTACCTTGTTGATTTCTTCTTCCACATCGTCAATACGCTGATTTTCTTGCTTCTTCAAAAATGACAATGTCCACTCAATACTAGCCTTGCCTGACCTAGCAGTATCTGCAGCATATGTACTATATGCCGTGGCACTAGCCACTATCATCACCGCACTAAGTGCTAAAAGCTTACTTTTTTTCATATACATCTTCCAATCTCTATTTATAAATTCATTATTAATTACCTTAAAGGTGTCTAAATTGCATCTTGCAAAATACACCTACATTCTAATACTTAATTATACCATAATTGAATGATAAAAAAAGTAGTAATTGTGGAAAAATTGTCTAAATTATCCACATATACACAGATTTATCCCCTTTTTTATTCTTTTTTTTAAAAAACCTGCCTTTTGCAATTAATAAATTAATCTATAGGGATTATACATACGATTTCATCCAGCCTAGATTTGAGCTTTTTCCCTTCTAGTAGACGTCCATCTCCCAACCTTTCAAATAGAACTATGTCCTCTGAATCCTGGTGGCCGACTAGGATAAATCTATCGTCGGGACTTAGGGCAAAATCCCTAGGATTTTTTCCTCCAGTACCTATATTTTGTAAGAAATTCAGGTTGCCACCATCACCTATCTCATAGACACTAAGACTATTATGCCCCCTATTTGATACGTATAGGTTATACTTGCCCAATTCATTTTTAAGCTTAGTCACCTTAATAGCAGCCCCACTATTACCTGTGAAGCTCTCAGAGCCCTCAGGAAGGCTTGAAACCCTACTTATAGACTTTAGTATTCCCTTGGCACTATCATAGGCCAGAACCTCTACTGTGGAGTCTAATTCCCCCATAAGATATGCATATCTACCTCCTGGTCCAAAGACCATGTGCCTAGGCCCCATACCAGGTCTTGTATGGTAGCTTGAAACGAGGTCATATCCCTCAGTATCTATGTAGTAGGTCTCAACCCTGTCTCCACCCAGGTTTACCACTAGGGTAAACCTGTCGCTAGGATCCTTGATTGCCATGTGACACCTTGGTCCATCCTGGTTTGGACTGATCGGACCTCTACCTTCAAGACATATAGACCCAGCCAGACTCAACCCGTCCTCGTTCAATAATAGGATGTCCAACCTGCCTAGGTGGTAGTTGCTGGCATATATAAGAGACTTATCCCTGTCAAAATATAGGTGACATGGAGCCTTACCGAGCATATCCACACCTCCTATAGGTCTAAGCACTTCCCTCTTCCTATCAAAATTATAGGCCTTTACTCCTCCTTCATCCCCAGAGCTAAGGACAAAGAGTTTATCGGCATCTAGTGCCATATAGGAAGGGTCCTCTATATTTAATAGCAGTCTACTATGGTCCCTGACGTCAGAATCTACTAGGCTCATATATGGTGTTTCTTCCCTCTTACCAGGTCCTGACCCTATAGTATCTTTTGAGTTTAAGCCATCTATCTCTGGCTTATCAAGACTTATGTTAAGTATATGGACACCCTTATTAGACCTCCTAGTATAGCCAGCCAGTATAAATCTATATTCTTTCATAATCTACCTCACTTACAAGTACAAAGCCTAGTCCTGTGGTTGCCAGCCAGTGATTCTGGCCACCACACCCTTGGGCTTATATTAAAAAAGAGCCGCCCGATCCTAACGATACAGACAACCCTTTTAACAAGCAAATTAAATCTTTAATTATTTAACTTCTACTGTTGCACCAGCAGCTTCCAATTTTTCCTTGATCTGCTCAGCTTCTTCCTTAGACACGCCTTCCTTAACAGCCTTTGGAGCGTTGTCAACAACTTCCTTAGCTTCCTTAAGACCAAGACCTGTTATACCTCTAACTTCCTTGATTACTCCAACCTTTGAAGAACCAGCTGAAGTTAAGATAACGTCGAATTCGCTCTTTTCTTCTCCACCTGCAGCAGCACCAGCAGCAGCACCAGCAACCATAACTGGAGCTGAAGCAGATACGCCAAATTTTTCTTCTGCAGCCTTAACTAATTCATTTAATTCTAACACTTTCATGTTTTCTATAGCTTCTAAAATCTGTTCTATTGTCATTATATTGCACCTCCGTGTATTATTTGTTTTTCTAAATTTAAATGTGTCCCTTGCGATTTCTCGCTGATTTATACTGCCACCTGGCAGCCTTAACCTACCCAGTAGGTAGATTTATTAAGCTTCTGTAGCTTCTTCGTCCTGCTTCTTTGCAACAGCATCCAATAAGTAAACAAAGTTTGACATTGGAGCCTTCAAGCTGCCAAGAAGTTTTGCGATAAGTTCTTCTCTTGATGGTATAGACGCAAGAGAAACGATCTTTGCTTCATCATAGAATTCACCTTCAACTACACCCATCTTTAGAGTGATCTTGTTAGGGTTCTTATCCATGAAAGCTTTAAGTACTCTAGCTGGAGCAACTGCATCTTCGTATCCGAATGCTATTGCGTTTGGTCCTACTAGTAACTCATCGTTGAAGTTAGCAAATGCTTCACCTTCAATCTGGCTAGCAGCTCTTCTTACCAAAGTATTCTTGTATACCTTGTAATCAACACCAGCTTCTCTCATCTGACTTCTCAAATCTGTAACCTGCTCAACTGTTAATCCCTTGTAATCTACAACGATAACAGAAGCAGCCTTTTCAAGCTTTTCAGCTATCTCAGCAACTACAGCTGATTTTAATTCTATAGCCTTACTCATATTCTTAGTGCACCTCCTTCACAAAAATAAAGTTTAGCACTTACCGTATAAATATTAAAGCCCTTGTCATCAGCAGACAACAAGGGCGCAAGTATCACGTATATCGCAACCTCGGTGGGAAATTAAGCTTACGCACCCACTGTCTACGGCAAATCTATTCTTCTTTAACATTGACAATATATCACATATGTCAACCTGTGTCAACAGTATTTTAATTATTCAGTAACTCTAACTGGGTTTACCTTTACACCAGGTCCCATTGAAGAAGCAACTGTTACACTTCTAAGGTACTGACCCTTAGCAGCAGATGGCTTAGCCTTGATTATAGCTTCTATAAGAACCTTGAAGTTATCGAATAATTTTTCCTGACCGAATGATGCCTTACCAACTGGAACGTGGATGATATTAGTCTTGTCTAGTCTATATTCAACCTTACCAGCCTTGATTTCATCAATAGCCTTAGCTACATCAAATGTAACTGTACCAGACTTAGGGTTTGGCATTAATCCCTTGGGACCAAGTACTCTACCTAGTCTACCTACTACACCCATCATATCTGGAGTAGCAACAACTATATCAAAGTCAAACCAGTTTTCTCCCTGGATCTTCTGAACTAGTTCTTCAGCACCTACAAAATCAGCTCCTGCAGCTTCTGCTTCCTTAGCCTTTTCACCCTTAGCGAAAACTAATACTCTCTTTGTCTTACCTGTACCGTGTGGTAACACGATAGCACCTCTAACCTGCTGGTCAGCATGTCTAGAGTCAACACCCAACTTGATGTGGGCTTCAACTGTTTCATCAAACTTAGCACTTGCAGTATCAACTACTAGCCCTAGAGCCTGTGAAGCATCATAGTAAACGCTTCTGTCTACTTTTGCAAACGCCTCAGCGTATCTCTTACCTTTTTTTGCCATTTTAATAATCCTCCTTGTGGTAATACGGTTTTTAACCTCCCACTTATAAAGACACCGTCTTTATAGTGTTGTCGACTAATTAGTCAACTACTTCTACACCCATACTTCTAGCAGTACCAGCGATCATTTTCATAGCTGATTCAACTGTAGCAGCATTTAAGTCCTTCATCTTTAACTCAGCTATTTCCTTAACCTGAGCTGATGTTATCTTACCAACCTTCTTCTTGTTTGGTTCTCCAGAACCTGACTGTAGGTTGATAGCCTTCTTGATTAGTACAGCAGCTGGTGGTGTCTTAGTTATGAAACTGAAAGACCTATCCTGGTATACACTGATTACAACTGGTATAATCATGCCTGCCTGATCTGCTGTCTTAGCATTAAATTCCTTTGTGAAAGCCATTATGTTCACACCGTGCTGTCCTAGTGCTGGACCAACTGGTGGAGCTGGAGTGGCCTTTCCTGCAGGTATCTGTAGCTTAATCTGACCTATTATTTTCTTAGCCATTGTGTTGCACCTCCTTATATTTTTTCTATATTTTCAAGCCCTAGTGTTACTAAAGCCTTCCTACCAAATGCATTTACATAGACTTTTACTTCTTTTTTCTCAATGTTTACATCTTCTACTTCTCCGACATTGTCGACAAAAGCACCACTAATTACCCTTACTGTATCACCTGGGTTTAAATCAATTTCACCGCTAACTATCTTTGATGCTGGAAGCTCTATTCCCATAGCTCTTACCTCATCAACTGTTAGTGGGACTGGCTTTGAACCAGGACCTACAAACCCAGTAACGCCCTTAGTGTTTCTGACAACGTACCAAGATTCATCAGTCATCTCCATCTTTACGATAACATAACTTGGAAATACCTTCCTCTGACTAATCTTTCCTTGCCAGTCTTTGTAGTTGTTACTACATCTTCTGTAGGAACTATTACCTTTTCGATAATATTTTCCATTCCCCTGTTCTTTACAGTGTTTTCAATTGTAGTTTTTACTTTGTTTTCATGACCGGAATAAGTATGAACAACATACCATTGCATATCTCTTTCTTCTGACATCAAAATATTCCTTTCAACGATTAAGATCAATCGACTACCTAATCAATAGACTAAGTGCCTTTGATAATCCTAAATCTACTAGCCATACAAATAGGGTAGAAACAATAACAACTCCAAGTACTACACCAGTCTTACTTGCAAGTTCTCCTGCTGTAGGCCAAGTTACCTTTTTAAGCTCCTGAACCGTACCCTTTATAAACCCTACTTTTTTTTTCTGATACTTGTACATTTTCCTTTGCCATTCACTCACATCCTTTACCTAGCAATATTACTTAGTTTCCTTATGAGTAGTGTGCTTCTTACAGAACTTACAATACTTCTGTAGTTCAATTCTGTCAGGATTGTTCTTCTTATTCTTAGTTGTGTTGTAGTTTCTCTGACTACATTCTGTACACGCTAAAGTTACTTTAACTCTCATCTGTTACACCTCCAAATTTGATTTTATATATGATGATATAGCTTCCTGAAAAAATCAAGTAACTATTACCTTCCAAAAATTGTATTTTTTACACCTCAAATTGACGACTCTATTCGGCCGTCTAAAATAAAATACCACACTATCTTTCTTTTGTCAATGATTTCAATGCTTTTTCGCCCACTTATTTTTAAAGCCGCCTAGACAAACTTTTTCTAGGCGGCTATAGGGATGAATAAACTTGAAAAAAATCGATGGTCTATGAAATTAAATTCTTAAAGGTTGAATTCTTCATAAGGTTTTTTTAAATAGAGGGTACGCCCAAGATTGTCACTATAATGAATTCAGACAGCATTATTTGGGCTGTTACCACTATAAATGAAACCGGCTCTGGTGATATAAATACTATCTCTAAACCTATTAAGACACTAAATACAGCTGGCATCAGGGATGCTATCCATATATTTTTTATCTTTGACATAGCGGTTAGGGCCAAGAAAGATGCTAGGGTCCCAACCACAACATCTATCATGCCTAGGGATGACAAAAGGTTTGAAATTGCACAACCTACAGTCAAACCCACTATATACTCTGGATTGAAAAATGCCAAGAGGGTCATTACCTCTGATATCCTGAACTGGATAGGTCCATAAGAAAGTGATGGAATCATCCATGTAAGGACCGCATAAATGGCAGCTATCATGGCCTGCCTTACTAGTAGTTTTCTACTTACTAAAGTTTTTGCATTCATATTTTTTACTCTCCTCCTACACCAAAATCTGTATTGTTCCAGAGAATTTCAATATTTTCCATATCATCCATATAGGAATACTGGTCTCTGAAGTAATCAATTATAGACTGGTCTCTCTTTACTGGGGTGGTATTTTCTACATAAATATTGATACAGCCCCTCTTAAAATTCTCCTGTAGAAGTTTCATGTCCCTGTCTATCATCTCTCTTGTCTGTCCCTGGATTCCCACTAGGAGACAGATATTTTCAAAATATGAAGCCACCTCTTTGGCATCCTTAAACTCTATGTTCTTGTTCAAGTAGCCATTTCTAAAACCATCATCAAAGGTTTCAATACCACACTTAAAGGATACCTCTATCCCATCAAAATACTTTCTAATTTCATCTAACCTAGTCCTATAGTTGTAGTAAGCCTCAAAGAATATCTCCTTGATTCCCCTGGTCCTACATAGGTCTCTGATGTCCTCTAAGGTCTGTTTAGGCAATTCAAATACCGAGGCTGAATTAATTACTTCTAGCTTTCCATACAAACCTTTGACATCTTCTAGGACCTTCTTATTCACACTAATCATTTCTTCTTCATCAATTGAGTTGTCGGCGATATAATCACAAAAAAAACAGCGTCCCCATCTACACGGATGAGAACGCAGTAATACTATCTCTCTTGGATTTTTATCGTCAATTATACTGTAACGATTCATTTAACCACATCCTTGTTTTTTAAGTAGGTGACAAGAAAACTCTATATCTTGTTTTTTAAGCAGGTGACAAGAAAACTCTAGCACCTATTATACCCACTTTTCAGGCTTGTGTCAAACATTATATACACCTATTTTTTTGCCCACTCCTTTGCTATTTCAATCAAAAGTCTTGCCCCAGCCTCAAGGGCCTCAAGGCTTATCATTTCATTCCTGCCATGAAAGTTGATTCCTCCTGCAAATAGGTTGGGACAAGGTAGGCCCATAAAGGATAGGCGAGACCCATCAGTCCCCCCTCTTATAGGTATTATCCTTGGCTCTATATCCAAGTTCTCCATGGCCTTAACAGCTATATCTACTACCTCCATATGGTCCTCTATTACCTCCCTCATATTATAATAGGAGTCTTGGATTGTAAGAGAAATCCTCCCACCATGTTCCTTGGATAGGTCCGAAATGGTAGCCTCAAAGAAGGCCTTCATGTCTTCAAACTTGGCCCTGTCATGGTCCCTAATTATATAATTAAGGACTGTCTCCTCAGTAGACCCCTTTATATCATTAAGGTGAAAAAAGCCTTCATAGCCCTCTGTAGTCTCTGGTCTCTTGTTTTCTGGAAAGGCCTCCATGACCTTACCTGCTATATAGATAGAGTTGACCATCTTTCCCTTGGCTGATCCTGGATGGACATTCCTACCCTGTATTTTTTTACCACGGCGGATGCTGCATTGAAGTTTTCATATTCTAGCTCACCCACCTGGCCCCCATCGAGATGTATAGGCATACTTGGCTCCAAACTTATTTACATCGAAATAATCTGCCCCACAGCCTATTTCTTCATCTGGTGTGAAGGCCACCATTATATCACCATGCCTTATCTGGGGATTATTGACAAGAAATTCTATACCTGTCATTATTTCAGCTATACCAGCCTTGTCATCTGCCCCTAGTAGGGTGCTTCCGTCAGTCACTATAATGGTTTGGCCCTTGAAGTCTCCTATCTCTGGATAATCTTTAAGACTTGTAACTATCCCTCTTTCTTTATCCAAGACTATGTCTCCGCCATCATAGTTTCTATAAGCCTAGGTTTGACATCCTTACCTGATAGGTCTGGGCTGGTATCCATATGAGCTATAAATCCAATTGGTACAAGACCCTCCTCATTGGCTGCTAGCCTGGCCATTACATAGCACCTTTCATCCAGGCTTATGTCTTCTAGACCTAAGTCTTCTAGCTCTTTAACCAGTAGCCTAGCCAAGTCAAATTGCTTGCTTGTGGATGGGCTGGTTTTAGACTCTGGATCTGACTGGGTGTCTATTGCTGTATACTTTAAAAATCTTTCTAATACTTTTTCTCTCATTTGATTCTCCTTCAAAAAAAAGGTGTCCTGGACACCTCTTCAAATTAATTTTTATATTTAATTTCTATGACCTAATAGAAGAGCCATACACTTATTCAACTTGTAATTTTATTAAATTCTTTATAGCATACCCCCACTCAAAAGTCAAGTTGTCTAGGTCCAAGTCCTATGTTATAATATTTATAAACCATGTGCGCCTATAGCTCAACTGGATAGAGCTGCAGACTTCGGATCTGTGAGTTGTGGGTTCGAATCCTACTAGGCGTGCTTTTTATTAATTTTAACTTTTTATTTTATAGGAGCGGACTATGTACGTACTTTTTAGGGAAGATCTAATCAGCAGCGATGATATAAAAAATGAAATCCAGGAAAAAACACTGTTCAAGGTGGAGACAGACCTTACCAAGGCAACTAAGAGGGAGGATGTTATGGCCTTTAAGCTATCTATCCCCACACAAGACCTTGTACCTGGTGTAAAATTCGATTGGGATGATAATAAGCTCGTGGAGGACCTTTTCTCCAAGGCTCAGGCCCTTACAAAGAACTTCCTAGCCTTTTTCCCCAAATACACTATCCAAGCCTCATCTGCCTATAAGTGGGATGAAATGGAGGATAGGATTTATCTAGTTGTCGTAATTGCCAATATAGATATCAGGATGAAAAAATTAGAATTGGATATACTAAAGCGTATGATGAAGCAGGTAGATTAAGCTACCTGTTTTTTTGCATCTACGTCTTATGTCCACTAGTATCCTAGTCTGTATTGCTAGACAAAAAAGAATTTTAAGAATATTTGTTTATTTTTTTAAAAAAATTCTTTGGGATATAAGTTAATAAAATCACATTTATAAAATCAAAAGTTTACTTCCAGTTAATTAAGTAAAATGTGAAGAATGCTGGTAAAATAATCTTACAAAAAAATATTAAAAAGCTATTGACCTTTTTATTTATAAAGTGCTATAATATAAGTACAAGGACAGATAAATAACAAACAGACTTGTACCTCAAACCAACTTATTTAGAACATAAGAGTATTATTTAAACCTGATATTTTTTTCGTAAAAAAATACAGAGCTTCCGGCTCTGTATTTTTTTATTTATAACTACCTGATTATTTATTGTCAAATACCGGTCTTTATAGCTATTAAATAATTTAAGTTTTAGGACTATTTCCTGTATCTTTGCTAAAAAAATATCTCAAACTATAGCTTATTATGTTCAGTTAAAAATTCAATTAATCATACTTTATATCAAAAATTGATATCCTTATTTTTAAATTTACGGTGGTAATTTATACAGTTTTATGTTAATATGTTATAGTAACAGTTGATAATATGTCCCCGTAGCTCAGCTGGATAGAGCACTCGCCTCCTAAGCGAGGGGTCGGAGGTTCGAATCCTCTCGAGGACGCTTAAAATCATAGGTATTCTACCTATGATTTTTTTATCCCTAAACCTATCTTCTTATAAATTTCGGTTCTATTTGAAATATCGTTGGTAATAATTTAAATCAATAAAATCTATTAAATTATGTGACAGCTGTAAAAGTGTAAAATATAAATGAACAATTAGTGGAATATAATAATGTACAAATAAGAAAAAAATATGATACTGTATTCGTGGAGGTAAATGCACATGAATACAGTACTATTAACTCAACTAAAAAAATATTAAAAATGAGCGACATTAAACCAAATTTTTTTCAGAGCTTGCAAGGTTATATGAAATGGACCGAAGAACTATTAAAAAAATACTATGAAGGATATGAAGGAAAACCTAAAAATAGATATAAAACTAGTAAATTAGACAAATATAAAGAATTAATAGGTATCAAACTTGCAATTAAGGGGTCAATGTCAGGTCTGTTTATGAATATTTAATATCTGAAATAGATTCTGACATTGGGACATACTCTAATTTCAATAAGTATGTTAAAAAGAAGGTTTGAAACCAAGTAAAACTCCCAAAGGGTTCCCACGATATGAAACGTCACCTGGAATACAGGCTCAAGTTGATTGGAAAGAAGATATATCTATAAAAAAACAAATTCGGAAAAAAATATTCACGTTTCACGTTTTTTTAGCTACAAGTTAGGTTATTCAAGATATCCAGTCTTCATTTACAAGTCAAGTCGTACAAGAGAAGATGTAATTGACTGCCTTATTGCATCTTTTTAAAAAAACACTGGTGGCGTACCTAAGGAGATTCTTTTTTTGACAACATGTCGTCACTTGTAACTTTTTAAAGATGGGCATGCAACAATTGGTCCTAAAATACAGGCTTTCGCCAAAGGTTTTTAACTTTAAAATCAAACGATGTAAGCCATATCATCCTTTCACTAAGGGTAAGGTTGAAGCTGCAAATAAATTCATTGCTTGGATACTACCATATGAAGGCGAGTTTGAAACAGAAAAAGACCTAATTGAAATATTATCTGGTATAAACAAGAAAGTATGCACTAGGATTTGCTATGAAACAGGACTTACACCAGTACTATTACTGCAAAAAGAAGCAGAGTACCTACAACCACTGCCTGATATAAATATCGTGGAATCCTATACAGCAAAAACTCGACGCACGACCGTCACAAAAAGATTCCATGATTACCTATTTAGGGTTGCAAATACTCTGTTCCACATCAATATATTGGTAAAACAGTTTGCCTATCTGTCACCAAAGATATGTTATACATATATTATAGCACAGATTTGCTAACCATGCACAGTATAAGTAACCGAAGGTTAAATTACAAAGAGGAACATTACAAGCAGCTACTCAAGTATTCTATCAAAAAAATGAAGATTCTATAGATGAGTTAGCTGAAACTAATTTAAGAGCAGATGGATGAATTTCTTTAAGGAGGAAAAAAATATGTCATCACATCAAAAAAATTATTAAATGGACTAGAAGAGATTGGTATAATATGTATTCAAGATCATATTGATACCTATATAGATCTCGTAAACCAAGGGAAAAAAATCCTTTGAGAGGCTCTTGAAGAGCTTGTTGAGATCGAACGTGTCTACCGACAAGCGAAAAGGGACAGTATTAATTTACATATTGCTAATTTTCCCATTCCTAAAAACCATTGATGATTTTTGACTTCGGATTCCAACCAGGAATCAATAAAAAAAAAGTCTTAGAACTAAATAATCTAGGTTTTTTTGGAAAAAAATATGAAAAAATATAATATTTGTTGGTTCTAGTGGAGTAGGAAAGACTCATTTAGCTACATCTCTTGGTATTAGCTGTACGAAAGCGAGATACCAAACATACTTTATATCCTTTGAATCCTTAATCTCACAACTAAAAAAGGCCTTAAATGAGAATAAGCTTGAATCACGATTAAAGTTTTTATGCCAAATACAAGGTTTTTAATTATAGATGAAAATTGGATATATGCCAATTGATAAAGATGCTGCTAACATGTTTTTTCAGCTAATCGCTAAAAGGTATGAAAAAAATACTACAATTGTGACAACAAATATGCCATTTTCCAAATGGGGTGAGTTCTTTGGTTCGTCGACTCTGGCCAATGCAGTTTTAGATAGACTTTTACACCATTCTAAAATTATATCAATAAAAGGCCCCTCATATCGTCTTAAAGACAAGAGATCCTTCATTGATGATAAGAGAGTTGATGGATAGTTGAGCCCAAATTGTACATTTTTATTTTCCATTTTTTGTACATTTTAATATTGACATTTACAACAGCATCCATAGCAAACTTATAGCTATGGATGTTGCTCTTTTGTATCTTATACCTTTCCATAAGCATAACCCTTGCCTTAAATTCCTAAAGCTCTTATATCTGTAGTATACTCTTTTAATTACATTTATCTTGTTTTTTACCCTCTACAATTGCATTCGTATAGCCATATTTCAGTGATTATACCACATTTAGGGCAGCAAGTCGGTCTACATGAAAGCTTTCCCCTTAAGACTGTATATTCTATCCCCTTGATATTTTCTTTTTCGTTACCTAAAATTACTAAATTCTTATCGTTAATTTCTAAGATTTCTGTTATACTAGCATTAGAACACATATCATTTCTCCTTTTTTTAATTGTGGTGATTTAAATTATACACGAGATTTGATGTGTGTTCCTATTTTTTTGCAAAAATTTAGCGTTGGTAGAGAATTTTTTCTCTCACCAACGCTAAATATTATACAACCATTAAATCATGAATGACCAAAAATGCTTTGTCTACGCTTTGAACTGACATATATATGTCAGTTTTCAACATCATCTACCTGAAGAAATTAACTAAGTTCTGATTCCATTTACTATTATTTCTTTTTAAATACACTGTATGAGAAGTTCCCAATTGTGTCCAATCAGCATTTAAATTCAATGGTTCCCAATTTTTATTAGCATAATATGTCCAAAAACGAGCACTATTTTTGTATCTGACCTTTTGATCAACCGGTGAACCATGTTTATCAAAACCAACATTTTTAAGAATAATGTCCTGTCCTGTTACAGACACAGTTTTATCTATAATAGAGTATCCTCCATATGCACTGTATAGTTTAGCATATTCCACATCTTTATATTTTGATCTTAAAACACGTATTGTTGAGTAAACTTTCACAGAGTAACTCCTATCAAATATTTCATCATATCTTGATCCCTCAGACATTGTTAAATTATTATTAGACAGAATATTAACGGCATCATTATAACTTTCTTTGTCTTTCCATATATATTCAGTCTCATTGATAGTAGAAACAATTTCTTCACCATTTGATATTCTAAAAGATTTATTTTCTTCTACATTGCAAATACTTCTGATTTTAATTGAATTATTATTTTGATCAAGAGAACAAAATGTTGAGGTTTCACCGTCAAAATCAATTGCATTTATATCTCCTATCAGAGCAAAAAGAAAACAGAAATGCTAAAAACTAAACTTAAATATAGATTTTTTTCTTCATAAAAAGCCTCCTTTTAACTAAAAAAATTTTTGCAACAAAAATAACCCAAAAATAATATTAAATCCATCTAAGTAATTATGATTGAACAGAAAATCTCTTAAATATAAATTTAACATCGGCATAATATTGTTCAAAGGGTTATATGCAATTACCGGTTTTGAAATATGCATCTATCATTAAAAATCTCGAGAATTAAAATGAACAATAATACTGCAAACAAAAAAACTTATTTCTATATCTTTTTCGTAACTTTATTTTTTTATAGTCATAAAATACATAACTCCAATTAAAAAAAGCACACAATAGGAATTATTAGTCGTACAAAATATAAATATACATCCTCAAATCTCTCATTATTTAACATAACTAACTGATGTTTCCAGATTATCAAAAGCAATATAGATAATCATCAGCATAAATAATATTATAAATTTTATACCTCTTTTTCATGTGTTTCATATAGTAACCTCCGAAAATTATAATTTTAATTAAAGCGTTAATATAATTTTTTTGGTTGTATTGATAATTTTATACATCAACTTCCCCTTGATAGGCTGTGAAATAAGATTTTTTTATTAAAAATATGATAATACGAATTGTTATAGTTTTATTATAACAAAAATTTTAGTAAAAGGTCAAGATTATATTAAAAATCTACCCTATCGTTTTTTTCTAGAGCTATCAAACATATGTAACCAGAAAACCGTCTATATTTGCTCTTTATTGCATGTTTTTTTCCTAATCATAGTACACTTCTTTTTTTACGTACTTTAAACAACCACTAAAATATTTAATTTTTTTAATATTTTTGGTAAGAATTATATCAGGGATGTATTCTTATCAGATATTTAAAAAAAGAAATGCCCACACTTTTTACATGTGGACTTTGTCTGCAGTCTAAGTGGGACTAAGTCCCCCTATAAAAAAATCTTATCTGTAAATTTGCTTGCAAACAAATAGTTCTTATTCAGGCAAGTCACCTCCATATATCAACTTAATATCAACATAGACC